>VOFH01003526.1_pt1 | contig 192486 bp, 200 predicted proteins | sample 5384091 | NCBI WGS metagenome assembly VOFH01 (sample SAMN12384727, study PRJNA508395) | human gut metagenome | isolation source: healthy gut G | host: Homo sapiens | reverse complement strand
CCATTGTATCGCTCCCGCACGTCCGGTTTTCCGAATCGGCAAGAAAGCCGCAGCGGAAAACCGCTGCGGCTGTGAACACGCTATATATGAGCTGTAAAAAACAAGCGTGAATCCTATTTCATTCCCTGTTGCCCTTTGTACAAAGATTTCTCCTTTAAAGCAAACCATCTCCTGTCACAATGTAAACCTTATGGATGCGCATGCGAAAGCGCTCCCGCCAGTGAGCACCGTCCGGCTTGTCACGCCATTGCGACAATAAAATATTACGTTGTATATCATAAATGAACCGCAATCATCGCACGGCGGGGCGCATTCTCAAATATCAGAAGATAGAGCATCGTTCCGAAAACGAAAAGGTTGGGAATAAATGTAAAATTTATTTTCTTCCGAAACAGTGAACGCCCGCGCTCAGGATATTCGCAGCATATAAAACAGCATATAAATGGTGCTGTAAGCGCGTATCAGCTGTGTGGGCAAAATTGCGGCTGTGTTATATAAAACGTCCAATTTGAATCGATCGGCCACAGCAGATACTCGCTGCTCTCGAACATGCTGTTGTTCCAGGCAAACAGAAGTTTATTGCGGAGCAATTCCAGAAATTCAGAAAAGAGTACGACCGGTAATTCTCAAAGATGCGCTTCAAATTGCGCCGAACGTTCTTCCATTGTCGGGAACGCAGCCGCAAAAGCAGTATCTTTATAAATTTCCGTGTCGCCGCCCTTGTCATGGCTTCCAAACAAAACCCAGAGATTCCACGGCGCGCGATTTCATCGCTTCTGGTAAAATCTATGATACCGCTGTATCGGTACCATGCTGTAAAAGCGAATAAAAAAAGGAAAAAGCCAAGAATAATAAAGCAAGGTTTTTTCCATCGATGCACATGCCTGCCCAAAAGCAGATCGAGCACGATCACAACAAACCCAATGGCCGCTGTTATCTTCATTTGCACACCAACAGAAAGCAGCAGCCCGGCAAGGAAACCGCGCCATCCCTTTGGAGCGGCGGAAAATTTGTTGCTTAAGTAACAATAAACCCCGCCTGCCGTAAAAGGCAAAACCCAAAGATCGGTATAAAAATTCGGGATACTGAAAACAAAGGGCAGGAAGGCATAGCATAAAAGCAGTGTAAACAGCACATAGCTGTTTTTCTTAAATACAATTTTAATGCAAAGGCATACCAGAAGTATGGTCACGGCCACCGCCAAAGAGGTCATAACAATTGCCGGCAAATGTCCCTCTTCTGTACTTGCGGGGAGCCACGTTTTCCCGCCAAAGGCGTACACACCTGCATAAAGCATCAACAGGCCAATGTTGTTGGGGTACCGGCAGAAATAGTCATTGTTCGTATAAAGCCCAAGCCCGGGATAATGCATCGCGTCAATGCGCGGATTGGCTTCATTCAGCTTTCCATCACGCAATAAGTCGGCAACGGAAGCAAAAATAATGTCTGTATCTCCCGGCAGATGAATTCGCATTTCATATGCCAGATAAATGCTCACTGCAAAAGCGGAACCCAGCAATAAAACAAACAGGGCATTTGAATTTCTTTGCAGAGAGCCGGTCGATTGGGTCCGCCAGCCTGCCGCCAACAATCAGGAACAGCAGCAGGCATAGCAGCGCGGTGCAGTTGACGAGGATACTGTAAGTGGATGAAACAAGAAGCCCCAGAATGCAGAGCAGAGCAAAAATAATACTGAAAAATATCATTTTCAGTTTCTTACAAATCGTATCTGTACATACAGTGTTGTTGCTTTCATACTGTGTATTTCCGGATATGTTTCCCACAGCATGGCCCTCCTTATCAAAAAGTGTAACCTTTTGTCTAATACATACAAACATCTTTTAGTATTACGATAGCATAAAAAACGACTCTTTTCAAGATTATAGTTGTTGTTTTGGCTGCCGCATCGGGCCTTACAAAAAGGTACACTTTTTTGTAAAAAGGTATCTGTTACAACAATCGGACATTTTCGTAAATCTCTGCCCGGTAGCGGAACGTGGACAACGGCATTTTGCACATTCGGGCCGCCGCCGTACCTGTAAGCGCACCGCTTTTCCATTGCTGGTATGCCTGATGAAAACCGTCCGGCAGCGGTTTGGGCGGCCGGCCGAACCGAATCCCCCTGGCCTTTGCCGCCGCAATTCCCTCTGCCTGCCGCTGGCGGATATTGGTGCGCTCGTTTTCCGCTACAAAGGACAGCACCTGCAGTACAATGTCGCTGAGGAAAGTACCCAGCAAATCCTTTCCCCTCCGGGTGTCCAGCAGGGGCATATCCAGCACCACAATATCAATGCCTTTTTCTTTGGTGAGGAACCGCCATTGCTCCAAAATTTCTGTGTAGTTGCGCCCCAGACGGTCGATGCTCTTGATATAGAGCAGATCGTCTTTTTTTTATTTTTCGGAGCAGCTTTTTATACTGCGGGCGGTCAAAATCCTTGCCCGACTGTTTGTCCTTATAAATATTTCTGTCCGGCACCCCGACTTCCCGCATGGCGATGACCTGCCGTTCTTCGTTCTGTTCTCTGGTTGAAACCCGGATATATCCATAAATCCTGTTGTCTATATCAGCTTCCTCCCTTCATCTACTCCAATATATAAATTACGGCAGGGCGCCGCAACGAGGCCCTGCCGTGCCTGTTTTTTGTCAGCGCGGTTTCGCCTGCGGCGAAACCGCGCGTGCGGTCATCGGCCCCGCCTTTTGGGTTTGCCGCGCAAAATCAGGCGCGGCATTTCGCTGCGCGAAACCACCCTGTGCGGTTGTCCGCTTCGCAGCCATGACTTCGTCACCCCGCACCGATGTTTTAGCCTGCCCCGCTTTCGCTCTGCTCAGTCACAGCCCCACGGCCCTTCTCAACATCCCGGCGCTTGTCGCCGTTCGGCTCCATTCGCTGCGCGAAACCACGCTGGGTCGTTGCCCCCGCCGGGGCCCCGCTTCGCTCAAATGTGGCTCCGCATATTCCCGCGGGGGTTTCGCTTTGCGCGAATGTGGCCCCGCGCTCGCACCCCGGCCCTTGTCGCCGTTCGGCTCCATTTTGCTGCGCAAAACCGCGCTTTCGTTGCCCCGCCGGGGCAACGGCAACCCCATTTTCGCTTTGCCCCGCATTTTCCCGCGGGTCTGCTGGGCTTTGTTCCACGGCTGGCCCCGCGCTTCGCACCCCTGGCGCAAGCGGCAGCGGCTGCATCGGCTCCTGCTGTATTTGCAGCGGCTGAAACGGTATCGTCTGCAACGCGGGCAGCTGCTGCGCCCGCCGTATGGCCCGGATGAAATGCCCGGCCCGCTTCCGCCCGGCCCGGCGGCAGGCAATGTATATTTCCCCGCCGCGTCTGTTTTCTTTTGTTTTTTCTTCTTCATTTTTCCTCCTTTTTTAACAATGGGAAGCTTGCTGCGGCAGCGCCCGCTGCGCCGCGAAAACCGGCAGCAACTCTCTTCGCGCAGGCAGAACCGGCAGCGCCACCGGGGCGGCACTAAATAATAAAATCAAAACTCCTTTGCTCACTCTCTGCCGGCGGAAGAGGAAGAACAGGAACGGAGTATCTTTCTGTGACTCTCTCGCATCCGAAGGATGCGGGTAAAATCAAAATCCAGATTTTTCGATAAGAATCTTTCGCATGTCATTCTTACTGTTAAGAAAGATTCCGAAAATCAGTCCTCTTTTGCCGTTAGGGGTCTTAGGGGCCTCAGGCGTGAAGAAAAATTGAATTTGTTATGGAATTTGAAATTCAATTTTTTAGCGAACGGAACGCCCCTGACGTTCTTTTGCCTACTTTCTTAATGCTAAGAAAGTAGGCCGTCGGAGACTTTCGTAAAGCGGCCCCGCGAAACACGCGGCTTCCTTTCCCGCCGGCCCTTGCTCCCAGGTCGCATTTCACCTGCGGCGAAACCGGGATGGCAGGTCATCGGCCCCGCCTTTTGGGTTTGCCGCGCAAAATCGCGCGCGGCATTTCGCTGCGCGAAACCACCCTGGCCGCTTCGCAGCCATGACTTCGTCACCCCACCAATTTTGTGTCATTTTCGCTTCGCGCTGCGTCCCTCGGCCAAAACCCGGCGCTTGTCGCCGTTCGGCTGCGAAACCGGGCTGGCCAGACGTTTCCCCCGCCGGGGGCAACGTGCTCGCTGCCCCATTTTCGCTTTGCTCAAATGTGGCCCCGCATTTTCCCGCGGGGTCTGCCGGGGTACGTTCCTTTGTTCCACGGCTGGCCCCGCGCTCGCACCCCGGCGCTCGTCGGCTTACGCCTCCGTTTCGCCTGCGGCGAAACCGCGCGTGCGGTCATCGGCCCCACCTTTTGGGTTTGCCGCGCAAAATCAGGCGCGGCATTTCGCTGCGCGAAACCACCCTGTGCGGTTGTCCGCTTCGGTGACTTGTCACCCGCACCGATGTTGTTTCCCGCTTTCGCTTCGCTCCAGCGTGGCCCTCGCCACCAACATCCCGGCGCTTGTCGCCGTTCGGCTCCATTTCGCTGCGCGAAACCGCGCTGGCCGGTCGTTGCCCCCGTAACCGGGGCGTGCTCGCTACCCATTTTCGCTTCGCTCAAATGGGCCCCGCGCTCCACCCCGGCGCTTGTCGCCGTTCGGCTCCATTTCGCTGCGCGAAACCGCGCGTACGGTTACCGGCCCCACCTTTTGGGTTTGCCGCGCAAAATCAGGCGCGGCATTTCGCTGCGCGAAACCACCTGTGCGGTTGTCCGCTTCGCGGCCATGACTTCGCCTCCCCCGCACCGGTTTTGCCGTCCCGTCACGGCTCTGCCGCGCCGGGTCCCCCCCGTCCCATTCGGTCGCATTTCGCCTGCGGCGAAAACGGCTGGGGTCCCCCCCGCTGGGGCAACGTGCTCGCTACCCCATTTTCGCTTTGCTCAAATGTGGCCCGCGCTCGCACCCCGGCGCTCGTCGGCTTACGCCTCCGTTTCGCCTGCGCGAAAACCGCGCGGTCATCGGCCCCACCGGGGCCGATGTTTGTTTGCCCGCTTTCTTGCGCTCAAGCGCTCGGCCAACAACCCGGCGCTTGTTCGGCTCCATTTCGGCCAACAACCCCCACCGCACCTCCCCGTCACGGCTGCGCCGCGCCGGGTCCCCAACGCAAACCCCGTATCCCGCTGCAGCGCGAACAGCAGCTCGTAATCCATGTGGAACGTGCACCCCATGCGCAGGCTGTATACCCGGTTCTTCGTCAGCCCTGTTTTGCGCATGATCTCCTTTACCGGGCGCGCGTTCATTACATTCGCTATGTCTTCAAAAATCATCCGCTCACCGCCTTGTGTTGTCTGTGGGAACGTAATTGTGGTACTGCGGCTGCCAGTTGAACCGCAGCCTGCCCACCCCGCCGTGCCGGTTTTTCGCAATCACCGCTTCCACGGGCCATGCGTCGTCCCCGCTCAAAAATTCTCCCGTTTTCTGCGGACGCATGAAGATCACGCCGTCCGCGTCCGCTTCAATGTCGCTGCCGCCCTTCAGGTCCGATAGAGCCGGCTCCTTCTGCCGGTCCGCCGCGCGCGCCAGCTGCACCAGCGCCACCACGGCCGCGCCGTGCCGCCGGGCGCTTTCCTTCAGCGCGTGGGTGATCTCCCCCGTGATCTGCCACAGCGGTTTGTTTCCGGCGGCGTCGCCCCGCATCAGGCCCAGATAGTCGATGAACATCACGTCCGGCTTGCCCGAGGCCAGCTTCGCCTCCACGTCCCCGGCGGATACGCCGGGCGTGTCGTCCATCACAAGGTGCAGGTCCCCCATGCGGGCCGCCGCAATGCCGATGCGCTTCTGCGCGTTTTCGTTCAGGTCGTGGTCCCGAAAGCGGGTGGAATTGATCATGCATACCCGCGACAGCACGCGGTGCACGAGCTGCTCCTTCGTCATTTCCAGGCTTCTGTAATCCACGCGGCAGCGCTTGGCAAGCTGCACGGCCAGATGCAGGGCAAAATCCGTTTTGCCGTCGCCGGGCCGCGCGGCAATGATGTACAGGCACCCGCGCTGCAGCCCGCCCAGCACGTCGTTGAAGTGCTTCCAATCGGTTTTCAGCGAGGTGTCCGGCTTCAGAAGGTCCCGGTATGCCTGTGCCACGGCCTCGCCGAAGGTCTGCTCCGACGCGCTGTGCACCTTCTGCATAATGCTCCGCTGCCGCGCCGCCATCCGCTCCAGCTCCGCCGTCATCTCGTCGGCCGTGCGCCCGCTGATGGCAAGGCTTTGCAGCTCCGTCACCAGCGTGCGCTCCCGCCACGCGTCCAGCACGATGGCAGCGTATTGCGGGAACGTGCCAATGCGCGGCGCGATGCACGCGCACTCCCGGATCATGGCCTCATAGCCGTCCCCCAGCCGGGAAACCACCGTCACCGCGTCCACCGGAGTTCCGGCCTTTTTCAGCTCGAGCATGCAGGAAAAAATACGCGCCAGCGGCTGCGCCTCAAACATCGCGGGGGAAAGCACCGCGCGCGCCTTGTCCAGCAGCTCCGGCGCCATCATCAGGCAGCCGATGACGCTCTGTTCCGCCTGCACCATTTCAAACGCCTCCTTTTAAAACAGTTCTTCCGCCGTCATGTCCGGCGTGATCTCCCGGCCCACGTCCGGCTTGAGCACGCGCGGCGCGGGGCTGCGGCGCACGGGCATGCCGTCCCTCCGCCACCAGTTCAAAATCGCGGCGTAGTGGCTTTTGTAGCACCGCCCGGTCTGTGCAAGATAGACGGACAGACGCTCGATGTATTCCGATGCGCCGGTATCGCCCAGGCTGTCCACCAGCTTCCCATGCTCCCGCCCGTCGAGCAGCACGTTTTCAAATTCACCGAATTTTGCTTTGTCCGCCCGCGCCGGCCGCTTTGCCGCAGCCGTACCCGCGCCGGCGTCCGCCCCGCACGCACGTTCCGGCCGCACAGCGCCGCCGGCCGGTTCCGTCCCCGTTCCGCCGGCGCCCCTGCGTGCGTTCCGCCTGCATTTCGCCGCCGGCCCGTTTCTCCCCGGCGCGGCCGTGCGCGCTTCGCTCTCTTTCTCTGCTTTTTTGTTCTTTCTTCCATTGCTGCCCTTTGCCTGCCCTCCGCCTGCCCCCTGTATGCCGTTTTCCATGCCCTGCGGCGTGCCCTCCGGCTCGCCCCGGGGTTGGTATCTGTCGTAATGATTCACCGTAAACAGGCCGTATTTCGACGTTGCCGTGTGCGTCACCTCGCCCGTCCGTTTAAGATGTTCCAGCGCCGTCCGCACCTGCTTGACGGTCAGCCCCGTCTCGTCCGCCAGCTTTGCCAGGCTCGCCACGCGCTGCCGCGCTCCACCGCAATGCCCTGCCACCGCTGCGGCTCGTAGTTCACCGTCAGCAGCAGATGAATGAACAGCCGTGCGGTGTTGAGGTCGCCGTACCATTCCCACCGCAGAATGCTCCGGTGAAGCAAAATAAAACCGCCCTCAAGCATGGCTTCCTCCCTGTTCCTCCCGGGCAAAGCCCGCGTCGATGCATTGCCCGCAGCCCAGCACATGGTCGGTGCCGCGGCCGTAGTAAACGCGGTCGCCGTCGTACAGAGCCGCGCCGCATTCCGCGCACCGCCCCACAGGCCGCGCCTGCGCATACGGGTCAAACGCCGCCGAAATCCCCACATAATGCAATTCCATCCTTTTCCTCCTTTTTAACAATGGGAAGCTTGCTGCGCCAGCCGCCGCCGTGAATCTCTTCGCGCAGGCGAAACCGGCAGCCTCTTTTAACAACGGGAAGCCTGCTGCGCCAGCCGCCGCCGTGAATCTCTTCGCGCGGGCAGAACCGGCAACCTTTTTTAACAACGGGAAGCCTGCTGCGCCGGCCGCCTGCGCAGAATCTTCGCGCGGGCAGAACCAACAGGGCCTTTTTAACAACGGAAGCCTGCTGCGCCAGCCGCCGCCGCGAATCTCTTCGCGCGGCAGAACCCGCAGCCTTTGAACAACGGGAAGGCCTGCTGCGCCGACCGCCGCCGCGAATCGCTTCGCGCTGGCAGAACCAACAGCCTTTTTTAACAACGGGAAGCCTGCCCGCCGCCGTCAACCTCTTCGCGCAGGGAGAACCGGCAACCTTTTTAACAACGGAAGCCTGCTTTTGCCAGCCGCCCGTCGCGAATTCTTCGCGCTGGCAGCGCCAACAGGAACAACGAAACCTGCTTTTTAGCGCTAAGAAAGTTTTCCGGGAGGCCGTCGGAGGGCGCGGCGGACTCGTAATCAGCCCCGCGAAAGCGGGGGCCTTCCTCTTTTCCCACATGCGGCTTCCGTTCCCGTCCCCGCCCTTGCTCCCGTTCGGTCGCATTTCACCTGCGGCGAAACCGGGCTAGCCAGTTACCGGCCCCACCTTTTGGGTTTGCCGCGCAAAAGCGGGCGCGGCATTTCGCTGCGCGCACCCTGTGCGGTTGTCCGCTTCGCGGCCATGGCTTCGCCACCCCGCACCGCTATTTTGCCGTTCCCGTCACGGCTGCGCCGCGCCGGGGCCCCAACGGCAAAACCCCGGCGCTCTTTGGTTACTTTCTTAACACTAAGAAAGTAACGCCATCGGCAGATTTCGTAATCGGCCCCGCGAAAGCGGGGGACTTCCTCTTTTCCCACATGCGGCTTCCGTTCCCGCCCCGGCCCTTGCTCCCGTTCGGTCGCATTTTGCCTGCGGCGAAACCGCGCTGGCCGGTTACCGGCCCCACCTTTTGGGTTTGCCGCGCAAAAGCGGGCGCGGCATTTCGCTGCGCGAAACCACCCTGGCCGATGTTTTGGCCTGTCCTGTTTATAGGACAGAAAATGCGTTATTCTGTTCTTGCAGGGTTTTCCAGTATCTCACAATGCAGGTAAAAGCTCCCTTCTATTGACTGTTACGGAAAATAGTAATATACTGAATTTGCAGATTCGAAATTACTAAATCCCGTCGGCCTATGTCCAGTATATTACTAGATTCAGTAATCGTCAATATCATTTTACTGAATTCAGTAAAACCGGCATTGTGCCCAAAATGGAGGCCATTGCATTGGATGAAATGTACGAACGCATTGAACAGCTCTGCCGGGAAGCGGGCGTGAACGTCACCACCATGTGCCGGGAAGCGGGCGTGCCGCGCTCGGCGCTTTCCGATTACAAGGCGGGGCGCATCAAAAGCCTGGCGGCGGATAAGCTGGCAAAGATCGCCGGGTATTTCAACGTCTCGGTGGACCATCTGCTGGGCAAAGAAGAAAAGCCCGCCGCCCCGAAGGACGGCGAGCTTGTGAAGGACGAATTGATCGGCTTTTACGGGGACGTAAAAGAGCATTTGACCGAGGGCGATATCGAGGATATCAAGACCCTTATGAAGCTGCGCGCTGAACTGAACCGTTCAAAGGAGTGATTGCGATGTATAACAGCCTTGCAGCGGTATGCGAGGATATGCAGAGCAACGGCATCTCGGTGGTGGAATGCGAGCTGAAAAGCAATCCGTCCCTTTGTATGGAAAAAGGCCGTATCGTGGGGTACGACAGGCGCAAATTTGAAAACGAGGCGGAATGCTGCACGGCGCTGATCCACGAGGACGGCCATTTTGAAAGCGGCGCGTTTTACAAGCCCTTCAGCGTGTACCAGGTGAAGCAGCAGGCCGAAAACAAAGCCTGGCGGAGCGCCTTCCGCAAACGCATCCCCTGGTGTGAGCTGAAGAGCGAAATCCTGAAAGGCTTTTCCGTGTGGGAGATCGCAGAGCATTTCAACGTAACGGCACAGTGTATCTGGGATGCATACCTGTATTACAGGGACGTATGCGGCGTATGCATGCAGGAGGACACCTGAGTGCGCCGCCCCCCTGAAACCGGGCTGCCGGGAGGCCGGGCGGCCGCGCCTGAAAACACAGCAAACGCGCCCTTCCCGCCCGAAGCGCCGCAAGCTGCCCGGGCACAGCCCCCGACGAAGTTTACGGCAAAAACAAAAATGCCGCGGGCTGCCGTGCATGCCCGCGGTGCAGAAAGCAATCGAAAGGAAGAAAGAACGTTCCCTATGAAACCCCAATATTTTGATTCGCAAAAAGCAGCCGCCATTATCAGCGAGCCCAACGACGACCGGCGCAGCCTTATGGTCGACGCGCTCACAGGCGACGAAGCAAAGCTCCTCTGCAAGCTTCTGCTGGAGTTTGTTCCGCGCAAAGGCGCGCAAAAGGTCCGCATCCGGACGATCCATTGAACGCGCCCATTGCATGCGCGCGAACGAGAAAGAAGGCTGGTTTGCTGTGAAGAAGCTCCTTCTGACAGCAGGCATCGCGCTGACCGTCCTGCTCCTGCTGGTGATATTTTTATGGTTCGGGCCGTACGGAACGCAGCTGCTTTAAACCCGCTGGTGGCTTGAGCAGGCCCTATAAGAGCCTTTTACCGGCAGGCGTCTCAAGACGCACCGAATCCTCTTTCGTCTGCATCCCGCGCCCTGCCGCCCGTAAACGGGCAATCCGCTTTCTCATCTAACACTTCTATTGATTCGGTATCCTTTGTTATTAACAGCCCGCTTCGCTCGACGCTTGAAGCTAGGGCAACACCGTACAATTCACGGCTGAAGCCTTAAGCGCCGCCTCGCTTGCAGCTTTTCCGGCAGCTGTCACAAAAATGCTCGCGAATACACAAAGTATTCGCTGCGCTTTTTGTTTAACCTGCCAAAAAATCCGCCGGCGCGATTCGTCACTTAGAATTGTACGGTGTTGCCCTAAAGCTTTTTTACGGGGTTCCTCCACCGGCAAGAGCCGGTGGTTTCCTTACTCAATAAAAAACGCCTTGCGCTTCGGCGCGCAGGCGTTTGTATAAAACAGCGCCGCCGGTGCATTGGGCGGTAAAGCCACAAAGCAGCGGTTTATGTGGTAGTTTATGAGCTTTTAACCACTCTGAACAGCAAAAACGCGCAGCATTTGTCCATGGTTTTCGCGCGTTTAAAAACAACAAAAAACCCTGAAAAATGGCGTTTCAAAGCCAAATTTCAGGGTTTTCTGCTGGAGCTGTTAATGCGATTCGAACGCACGACCTCATCCTTACCAATTACCTTTTGCCTGTTTTCTGTTGTTCCAGCTTTTTGTATCTTATCGCCGCAACCCGTTGCGTCACAACGGTTTTGCGATTTTCTTTGGTGCAGTTTGCTGTAAAATATTGCCTTTTGATGTTGCGCCTTTTAACTTATATGTTGCGCCTTTTGTTGCGCCCAAAACCGCTTTGGTTTTATCCGCAAACCTCGGACGGAATGGAAACAAAAACATGTGCGGCAATCCATTCCGGCCATCTAAAACGTCGGTAATTCTGGAAAATACATTCTCATACATTCCTCAACTGTAAGTTCGGGGTGTTGCCGGCCTGTTTTAAAAGCTTGCCTAAGTAAATCTTTTTCGTGGCTGGACATATCGCGCAGCAACTCCAAAAATTCTTCTGTTGTGGGGTCGCTCACAAGTACCGTTTCTGTTTTCATCGAATTATCCCCCTTGCTTCCTCAATCTTTTCAAGAAATTCATTCAACTTGATTTTTTCTTCATAAGTCAAATTACTGATATATTTTTCGGCCTGTTCTCGGGTCATAATTATTGCTCCTTTTCGGTTAAATTGTTTTCGTCCTGTTTTACACCGCGCTCCGCCTCAAAAAAAGATTCCAACAGCCCTAAGCGCTCTAAGCACGCCAATAAAGCAGGCCGTCGTAAGGGATCGTGTACAATGCTTAAAAGCCGCTTTTCTTCTTGTGTCATATCCATATCACCGCACCTCCTTTCGATCGGACAGCAGGCCCACAGCAGAGAATACAGCGCCCAGCGCAAACCCCAGGGCAATAAAGGCAAATATTTGCATTTGGCTCAACATCCTTTCTTTGACATTTCACCGGGCAGGGCCTATAATGAGTACAGACCCCGCCACGGCGGTGTTACGGCTCTTTACCTGTTTACTTCCTACGGCGCACAGGTAAGGGGCTTTTTTCATGCGCTGGCAACGTTGAAGCGGCGGACAGTCTGCGGGCGGCAGAAAGCCGAATACAGCTTCTTGTGGGCCTGCTGGAAAGCCTTGGCATCAAAGCGGCTGCTTATAACGGCCTTGTAGCGGGCTGTGTATGCGCCTGCCTGCACTTCCTCGGCCTCGCCCATAGCGTCCTTGATTTTGTCCGCTACGGCTTGCTTCTGCGCCTCCAGCGAGGCGATCTGCTGCGCAAGGGCTGTGTACTCGCCCAGATGCTTTGCAAGGGTTTTCTGTGTCATTTTAGCACTTCCTTTCTCCCATCTCTATAACCGGCTGCGTAAGCTTTATTTGCAAGTTCAAGTACGGCACAAATCAAATTTCTCGTCGATCTGCTGATTGGGCCATGGAGTTTTATAAAATCTGCCATGGCACGTTCTGCATCAATGGGATACTGCATTTTAAACACATCCTTTTTCGCTTTTTGCCTCTTTTCGGCGGGGCTTGTCCGACGGCCTTTATCGAAGCGGGCCGCGTGCGGCAAGTAATGGGCTGCTTGCAACCTCTGGGACTTTGGGGGAACCTGCGCTTACGCTGCTATAGTGGGGAACACCGCACATCAAGTCGTTATCGGTTCATTGTCGCTTCCCCGTCCCTGTGATTATATTATACACGGTTTTTCGTATATAGTCTATTGACAACATGTACAAACATTCACCGAAAAACGTGTTTATTCTATTCATTGAAAACCGTGCATAAGTGTGATATACTATGTACAGTGGAAGAGAATGCTTGAACGGAGGTATTACGATGCCAATGAAATATGAAAAGCTCTTTGCTTTGATGAAAGAAAAGAGGCTTACCACTTATCGCATACGCAAGGAAAATATTATTTCACAGTCCGCGCTTACCAGTTTAAAAGCTGGGAAAAGCGTAACCACCGACACAATAGCCGCTTTGTGTAAGGCTCTGGACTGCCAGCCCGGCGACATTATGGAATACGAGCGGAACAAGGGTGAATAATCAGCACACGGGACAAAACGCAAGCGGCAAAACACAAGTAAACACAAGTACCAGTAAATCAGCATAATGCCCAATTGTAAGCCCCGTCCTGATGGGGTATAATAGCAGCACAGGAAGGTGGAGCGGATGAACAACGAAGAATTGATTTTGCAGATGTTAGGCGAATTAAAAGCCGGGCAGGAAAGTCTAAAAGAAGAAGTACGCCACACCCGCATGCTTGTGGAGCAGCAAGACCACAAAATCAGCCTTATAGCAGAGCAGTACACCGATATCGCGGAGAAATTGGACAAAGCCAACGACCGCGCCGCACAGATTGACGATGTACGGGACAGGCTGCGCACGCTGGAAACTGTCGTGATGAACCACACAGCAAGCAATTAAGGAACTGCGCAAAGCAGAATAAAAACGCAAAGCGGACAGCGTAAAAGCTGCCCGCTCTTTTTATGTGCGCTCTGGCGCGGTTGCAACGGCCCTCAAAGCGTTTTAACGGTAAAGGCGAGAAACGTACCACCTGCGCATTACGGCGCTGCTGTACGGCCATGTGGACGGCATTACAAAAAGCGCTATAAACAACAGCGGGCACATTCTGTCCGACTTTATTCAGCTTCCGTTGCACCCGTGGGCGTATATTTCCCACTGACGAAAAATGCAGCCTGCAACCCATCAGGATTGCGCAAGGTGGCGTTTCCTGCCTCCACAAAACTATTGAAATCTTCGATTTTCTGTTCTGGAGTAGGCAAGTAGTCGGCATAAAGTCCATCATGCTTTTTCTGATAACCTTGCAAAAGCTGTACCATCAGAGGATTTGCACGGTGCTTTTCAACGAGCGCAGTGAACTGGCGGGCAGAAAGCTCCAAACCATCCATATTAAGAAGTTTTGCATCATCATGGAGCATATCGCCGGATACCTCCGTAGCGCGTTCCACGGCCTGCCTGTATGCAGCCTTAGCATGCTCCAAAGCGATACTTGCTTCTGTTCTTACGGCATCACGTTTGCGCGCCAAATCCTCAACTTGTTCTGCAAAAACTTTCCCTGTGAGTTCCTCTCGATCAAATTTCTGCCGCAATTCACTTTCCTGTTTCGAAAATCCAGTGTAGGTATCCAAAGCATCATTTATAATCTGCATAACTCTCTCTGCGTGTTTCATAAAAAGCTCCTCTTTCTGCGGTCTTTCCCGCCGTCATAATTGTTTATTTTATGGTCTGAAGTTCGTAATTAAGTATCTTGTCGAAGTCGGTTAAAGAGTTGCCAGATAATACCCGTACGAAGTCTCCGCGCTGTGTAATCAAATCATCGGCGTTTCCAATCATTTCCGTTCCATCAGACGATCGGAATAACACAAGCAAGCGTTTTCCGCGTTTACCATTGACATAATCACGAATGCGGCGCAGCCTGGGTTTGATCTCATTCATATATCATCACTCTCCAAGTCTGGAAATTCAAGCCGTCCGAGCTTAATTGCTTCATCGAGCATCTCATACAGGGACAGGCTTAACCCGTCTACCCCCTCCACGGGGTGAGGATACAGCACAATTCGCCGCCCGTCCGGCGTATATGCTCCATGTACCCGTAGATATTCAAATGCATCTAAATCGGTGTAAAATTCCGCTCCTCCCTCAACAATAAAAGTCGTTTTATTGGCGGATATACCTTTAATGTACTCCCGCAACGCTGCGAGCCGCTCTTTCGTGCTTGCCATCTGTCGCATCCCTCCATTTTTCCAATTCGTCAAGCTGTTTCATAATATCTGTGATTTCAGTTAGGCGCAGACCGTATTCCAAGACGGTACGCGCCGCCTGTATTCGTGCCGATGCTGTTTCTGCTCCGTCCTCAATAATCGCTCTTAATGCAGACAAAGCGGGGTATAGGCTCTGCTTTGCCTGCGCGGCTGCATCTTCAATCATTCCGGATACCGCCCGCTGGTATTCTGCTTGAAAATCCGGGTCTGCAAGATAGCGGCGTAAGGTTCGCGATTCAATGCCCGCAGCCTTTGCGGCTGCTTCTTTTGTCGGGTTTGTAAGCAAAGCTGCAAGCGCCCGTTGTTGCTTCTGTGTTATAAAATCACCCTCTTTTTCGGTTAATATCGGTTGTTTTCGGTAAAAGAACGATTGAATTTATGAAAAAGCGCTTATATCCGCGCAAAAATTACAAACACGCCTCATAGAACCGCAGTTCACGAATACGCCCGCTGAAAAAATGATTTATGTTATAGTCGCATCGGCGATATCTTGTTTTAAAATGCTGCTCGATCAAAGCGGGATAGTCTGCCGGAGCATAGTCAATGGTGCGATAATATTCATCAATCGAAAAATCCATGGTGCTTATAATATTAGCAATTTGACGCACCTTGAGCGGTGGATGATCTTGCCCGATATGCTGCTGATATGCTTCAAAATAACAGCTGAAAACGGCCATCGATTCATCCAGCGAATAGCAATCCGGGTTTCGTTCTTTCGCCAGCGGATAAGCCCGTTCCACTGATTTTGCAAAAGCTTCAAAGTTCATAAAACATAGCCTCTCTTAAATATGGAGCGCGGATTTTTTGCGTAAGCAAAAATCCCTTATAATGGCGCGTTCCGCGCCCCTTATATTTTCTCTTCTGTATCTGTATCTGGTTCTGTTTCTTCTTCTGTGCCATACGGCATCGTTCGATACCATACGGAACCGTATGGTTATTGTCCGGTTGGACGTCCTCCCGAAGCTCCATTTTTCACCCTTTGCTCATATCGCGTCCATGCTTCTTCCATGTCCGGAAAGAACGCACTGAAAGCAATTTTTTCCATCGGCTGCAAGGTTTCCGGGATTTCTCCGGTTTCCAAATAGTCCCAGCATGCAAGAAGTACATTCACAGCGGTTTCCGCGGGCAGCTGCTTGATAAGCTGCCGTCTCTCGATTTTCATTTTGAACCATGTCGGATGCTTTTCTTTTATATCTGCCATTTCTAAAGATCCTCCTATGCCGCTCTGCGTGCCTTGCAAAGCAGTGTATCTTTGATTTGCTTATAATCCATGCCGACATCCAAAAGCGCCATGATAGCGGTCTCTGCCTTGCGCACACGCTCGATCTCATCGGCGTTGAGATAATCAGGGATGTTTGCGCCGTTCGGGATTTCGCGTTGCTTCTTCAGCTTGCTCGTGGAAATACCCAGCGCGGCCTTATGCGCCAATGAAAAATAGTTGCTGTATGTCCACGAATGCAGATGCTCCGACGGAGTGCATTCCTTAATTGTATCGGCCAGCGTCCTGCTGGTTGGCTTTAGCTCGGCCCGATATGTACGCCGCTTTGTAAGCTCTTTCCGCATGGCATAGAATTGCCGTACAAGCTCTGTTTTAAATGCAACTACAACGGAAGTGTTTTTCAAAAAAGTAATCAAAAGTGTAGCCTGCTGCTCGTTCAGATGATAAATTTTAATGGACTGCCCCGTTTTGCTCTTTGGTAAAGGTCGGATTTCAAATCCGAGCTTTCCTAATTTTTGCAGCGCTTCTGTATGGGTTCGTATGAGACGGTCTACGGTTCCCCGCTGTACTTCTGCATACTGCGCTATTGCGTCCGCTGTGGTATACGGTTCATCTTTTAGGCTATTGCCCACAAAAACCATTTCTTGCATTTGTAAAGCCCTCCTGTTTTTGGTACAATGAGGGTGGAAACGCAGGGGGTGTCACTCCGCTTTTCCACCTTGCCGCCCATGGATGCGTCAACATCCGGGGCGGCTTTTTTCTGTTTTTCTTCATTCGCGCTCCGAACCGCTTTCCGCGCCCAACTGCCGCAGCAGCGCCGGGATATTCACAAAGAAGGTTTGCCCGGATTTAGTGTGCGGGATAGAACCATCCCGGCATCCACGGCGCAGATAGTATTGTGACAGCCCGAGTGTCTTGCTTGCCTCTGCGATTTTCTGAAATGGAATTGCTTGCCTATTAGTCGTTGCTTGCATCTTTTTTTCGTCCTTTCGTGCTTTCTTTAGAAGCCTCTTGACTCCTCGTGTATATTGTATTACAATTTGTACGTAAAATGAACAGACAACCGAACAAATTGTACGTACGAAAACGAAAGGGAACGCATGGAAAGAGTATTAAAATCCGTACAAACGCCGGGCACACGGTGTAGGCTGTATCGCAAGCGTGCTAATATGACGCAAGAACAGCTAGCAGAAGCGATACATTGCTCTGTTGATCTTATTTCTGCCATAGAGCGCGGAAATAGAACATTAACAAATAAAAATGCTGCGGCAATGTCAGCCATTTTTGGCGTTCGCAAAGAGTGCCTGTTATGCTTCGATGATTACGAAACAGAGAGAGAAAAAGCAGCTATGCCGTTTGCTAAAGGCGTTGTGATTCGCCAGATGGAAAAAAAGGCATTTCGCTTGTATGTGGGACTTTTGGGGTACAATGTTGTGCTGGTTGACAATTCGAAGTATAAGAGTATGTCACTTGATGATTTTTTAAGTAGGGACGATCAAGAGCAAAGTGCTATAATGTCGGAAATTTTCGATGACCTTGATTCGTTTTACTATTCTTTTCAAGATAACGAAGGTGTTGAAGCCGGACGGTGCAATGCAAACGAATACAACGCGGTTGTTAAAGAAATTTCTGATTTTGCCGAATTTAAGATAAGAAAGTTGTGCGAAAAAAAGTGATGCAGAACGCCGTCTAGCCGAAAGAGAGAAAAATAAAGCTGATCATAACGTTTGTGAACGCTCCCGCTCGCGATTGACTTCTCGTTGATATCCACCGTGCGGATGGAGTCAAAAGACTATTGAGCAAGCCGACAGTGTAAGCTACAAGCTGTTCAAACTCGAACAAGTTCTTAAACATATCACCGATTCTTATCAAAAGGAGGTTGAAGCCAATGGCCAGCATCACAAAAACGGTTGACGCAGCCGGCGCAGCGGTCTACAAAGTCCAGGTATCCGGCGGGCGTGGCCGCAGGGTCAAACGGTCATGGCGTCCGCAAGCGGGCTGGAGTGCCCGAACCATTGAGCGGGAATTAAACAAATTTGCCGCCCAACTGGAAAATGAGCTTGCCAGCGGAGCGTTGAACACAAAGCGGGAAGATAAAGAAGCGGCCCGCCTCGCAGCTCTGGAATCGGCAAAGCTGAAAACCCTCCGCCAATACGCTACCGGCGTTTATATGCCCGCCAAAGCGGCAGCCTTCTCCGAAAACTCCCGGTCAAGCTACCAGCGGAATTTAGACGTTCATATTCTCCCTGTTCTGGGCCATTTTCTCATGGCAGAGATCACCCCGGCTATGATCTCCAAACTGCTGCTGGACTTCCAGAAAAGCGGCCATGCTCACGCATCGGCGGTCAAACTCTACAACATTCTAAACGGCATCTTCCAAATGGCTTTTCTGGATGATACGATCAAGGCCAACCCCATGCTGAAGGTCAAGCGTCCCGCTCCTCGCAAGGAAGAAAATGCACAGAACGAATCCGAAAAAGCCTATACCGTCCATCAACTCCGCTATATTCTCCAGTGCCTGGAGAACGAATCCTTGAAGTGGCAGACATATATAAACCTTGTGGCAGACAGCGGCATCCGGCGCGGTGAGGCTTGCGCGCTGGAATGGTCTGATATTGACTGGGTAAAGGGCACAATTACGGTCCGGCGCAATGCACAATACACCCCTGCCGCTGGAATCTATGTCACTAGCCCCAAAAACGGCAAGCCCCGGACTGTGGACGTAGGACCGAACGTTCTGAAACTCTTGAAGCAGCTCCGCATTGAGCAGGCCGAAAAAGCAATCAGCCGCTATGTATTCACACAAGACAACAGCCCCGACATTATGCACCCGCAAAGTCCAACCCGATATTTTAAGAAATTCGGCCAGCGGTACAGCATTGAGGACTTCCACCCGTACAAACTTCGGCACACCAGCGCAAGCATTGCAATCACCAACGGCGCGGATGTGGTATCCGTCAGCGAACGGTTGGGCCATAGCGATACGGCTGTAACTCTCAGGATGTACGCCCACGCCAACGAAGAAAGCATCCGGCGGGCGGGGCAGATCGTCCGGGACGCACTCAAAGCACAAGAGCAATAAACAGAAAAGCCGGGCAGGGAATCCCCCGTCCGGCTTTCATTTTTAACCAATGTTGCGCCTTTTGTTGCGCCTTTTTGGTTTCCTATCATACTGGAAGAAAAAGTAAAAACCCGTCATCCCTTGTGGGACAACGGGTTCTGCTGGAGCTGTTAATGCGATTCGAACGCACGACCTCATCCTTACCAAGGATGTGCTCTGCCGACTGAGCTATAACAGCAAATGGCGACCCGGATGAGGCTCGAACTCACGACCTCTAGCGTGACAGGCTAGCGTTCTAACCAACTGAACTACCGGGCCATCTGGCAGGGGCAGAAGGATTTGAACCCTCGGCACGCGGTTTTGGAGACCGCTGCTCTACCAACTGAGCTATACCCCTATGCCGTTTCACATAACGCCCCCTGCAAGCAGGGCGCTTAAATATAATACAAAAAACAAGCTCCCTTGTCAAGCCTTTGCGCCAAAAATACGCAAAGTTTTTGCCTGTGCGCACACACGCCACGTTTCGCAATCTCAACTGCGCAAGAAATGCGTTTTTCCTCCGGCCCGCAAGCGTGTATACTTGAAGTGTAAAAGCCTGTCCGCAAAACCGCGGGCCGCATCATCTGAAAAAGGAGTGTACTTATGAAATTCGGCGTTTTTTCCGTGAGCATGCCTGAATACGGCATCGAGGAGTCCGTCCGCCTGCTGAAGGAGCTGGGCTACGACGGCGTGGAGTGGCGCGTGGCCGAAATGCCTGAGAAAGAGCCTGAAAACGTCCCCTTTGCCCTGCGCTACTGGGCCTGCAACAAAAGCACGCTGGAGCTGCGCAGCATCGAGGCCGAGGCGGCAAAGGCCAAGGCCCTGTGCGACGAGGCCGGGCTGGAGATCTTCGGCCTGACGACCTACCTTGCCACCAATGAGCTGGAGCCCCTGACGCGCGTGTTCCACGCCGCCCGCAGCATCGGCTGCCGTCAGGTGCGGGTGGGCCTCGTGCCCTACAACCCGGCCAAGTCGGACGCCCCCTACCCCGTGCTGTTCGCCCGCATGCGCGAGGACCTGAAGGCCATCGACGCGCTGGCCGCCGAAACGGGCGTCAAGGCCGTGCTGGAGATCCACATGGACACCCTCATCTCCAGCCCCAGCGCCGCTTACCGTGCACTGGAGGGCTTCGACCCCGCCCACATCGGCCTGATCTTCGACCCCGGCAATATGGTGAACGAGGGCTTTGAGGACTACCAGAAGAGCTTCGAGCTTTTGGGGGATTACATCGCCCACATCCACATCAAAAACGGCATCCTGGCGCCGGACGGCGAGGACGAGCTGGGCGCCTGCAAATGGAAGCGCGTCTGGACGCCGCTGAAAAAAGGCATGGCGGACCTGAAAAAGCTGTTTGCAGTGGCGCGCAAGGCGGGCTATGACGGCACGTTCTCGATCGAGGATTTCTCCAACGACGAGGCCACGCCCGACAAGCTGCGGGAAAACATCGCCTACCTGAAGGCGCTGGCGGCTTCCGCCCAGGTCCCCGCGCCCGAGCAGGAGGAAAGCGCCTTTGAACGGCTGGCCCGCCCGGAGCGCAGCAAGCCGTAAACCTCATCCGAAACACATCCATCCCGGCCGGGGCGCGTTCTGCGCCCCGGCCGTTTTCGCCGCAGGCGAAATGCGGCTGAATGGGAGCAAGCGCCGGGGCCAGCGTGCTCGCTACCACGCCAAGCTCCGCTTGCCGTGGTCCCGCGCTCGCACCCCGGCGCTCGTCGGCTTCCGCCTCCGTTTTGCTTCGCAAAAACGCGCGGCCGGTCATCGGCCCCGCCGGGGCCGATGTTTTGGCCTACCACGCTTTCGCTTCGCTCAAGCGTGGCCCCTCGGCCAAAACCCCGGCGCTCGTCGGCTTCCGCCTCCGTTTTGCTTCGCAAAAACGCGCGGCCGGTCGCTGGCCCCACCGGGGCCAGCGTGCTCGCTACCACGCCAAGCTCCGCTTGCCGGGGCCCCGCGCTCGCACCCCGGCGCTCGTCGGCTTCCGCCTCCGTTTTGCTTCGCAAAAACGCGCGGCCGGTCATCGGCCCCGCCGGGGCCGATGTTTTTACCCACGCTTTCGCTTCGCTCAAGCGTGGCCCCTCGGCCAAAACCCCGGCGCTTGACATTCTACCGGGGCATGCTATAATTTTAATTAGTTCAAAATAGAACCAATTTTACGAAAGGAGCATTCCCTCTGATGCAGGAGAACACACCCTTCGGCGTATCTGAGCTTCTGGTGCAGGCGCAGCGGATGAAGAAATGGTATGAAGAGGCGCTGCACGCCGTCGCCGTGCAGTACGGCCTTACTATGAACGAATTATCCGTGCTGCTGTTTCTGGCCAACAACCCGGCCCTGAACACGGCGCGGGATATCGTACAGCTGCGCGCGCTTGCCAAATCCCACGTCTGTATGTCCGTGGATGCGCTGGCGCGGCGCGGCTTTCTTGCGCAGCAGACCGATGAAAAAGATAAACGCCGCGTGCGTCTGTTTGTTACAAAGGCCGGCCAGCCGGCCGCACGGGCCGGGCAGGCCGCGCAGCAGGCGTTTTTCGCCCGGCTGCACGCGGGCGTAACCGCCGAAGAATTCGGGGTGCTGCGCACGGTGCTGGGTAAAATGCTGCAAAATGCCCAGGGGGAAGATCAATATGGCGTTTAACATCTTCATTTATATCCTTGCCGGCCTGGGCGCCGGCGTCGGCACCGGGCTCGCCGGGCTTTCGGCCGCGGCTGTCATCTCCCCCATGCTCATCACGTTCCTGGGCTTCCCCGCCTATGAGGCCGTCGGCATCTCGCTTGCGTCCGACGTGCTGGCCTCGGCGGTGTCCGCCTACACCTACGGCAAAAACAAAAATCTGGACATCAAAAACGGGCTCATCATGCTGTGCTCGGTGCTCGTGTTCACAATGGTGGGAAGCTGGGCGGCCTCGCTGGTGCCCAACAGCACCATGGGCGGTTTCTCTGTTGTGATGACGCTGCTGCTGGGCGTTAAATTCATCGTGCGTCCCGTGATGACGCCCAAAGGGGCCAACGCGGACAAAAGCCCCCGCACAAAAGCCGTGCAGTCCGTGCTGTGCGGCGTGCTCATCGGCTTTATCTGCGGCTTCATCGGCGCTGGCGGCGGTATGATGCTGCTGCTCATCCTCACCGGCGTGCTGGGCTATGAGCTGAAAACGGCAGTCGGCACCAGCGTGTTCATCATGGCCTTCACCGCGCTCACCGGCGCCGTGTCCCACATGGCCATCGGCGGCCTGCCGGACCTGTTCGCGCTCGCCGTATGCGCCGCGGCCACATTGCTGGGCGCGCGTGTGGCCGCGCTGTTCGCCAACCGTGCCGACGCAAAAACGCTCAATCGCATCACGGGCGTGGTGTTGACCCTGCTGGGCGGCGCAATGGTTCTCGTAAAATATTTTTAACAATGGGAAGCTCGCCTTACCGGCGATTGCGGCTGAATCTCTGCACGCCGCTGCCCCGGCAGCGTTTTGGGGCGGAGCCCCGCCCGGAGCGCGGCAAGCCGTAAAACGCATCCGAAACACATCCATACCGGCCGGGGCGCGTTCTGCGCCCCGGCCGTTTTCGCCGCAGGCGAAATGCGGCTGAATGGGAGCAAAGGCCGGAGGCGTTCCGTTCGGCTAAAAAAGCCGACCGAATACGAACTATACTCTCTATTGAAAATAAAATTTCCTTTGCTCACTCTCTGCCGGCGGAAGAGGAAGAACGGGAACGGAGTATCTTTCTGTGACTCTCTCGCATCCGAAGGATGCGGGTAAATCAAAATCCAGATTTTTCGATAAGAATCTTTCGCATGTCATTCTTACTGTTAAGAAAGATTCCGAAAAATCAGTCCTCTTTTGCCGTTGGGGGTCTTAGGGGGCCTCGGAGCGAAGCGTGAAGAAAAAATTGAATTTGTTATGGAATTTGAAATTCAATTTTTTTAGCGTAGCGGAACGCCCCCTAACGTTCTTTGCCTACTTTCTTAATGCTAAGAAAGTAGGCCGTCGGAGACTCGTAATCAGCCCCGCGAAAGCGGGGGCCTTCCTCTTTTCCCACACGCGGCTTGAACAGAAAGCATAACATACAGCCGGAAATATGGTATAATAACCTCAAGCCCGCCGCTTGCGCGGCCGCGCGCTCTTCGTGCGCTGATGCGCTTTCGCGCACAGGGCTTGAGAACATTGAACCATGCCGCAGTGAATGCGGTTTTGTCGAGGCCGCTTCGCGGCGTCATGGTATAATAACCTCAAGCCCGCCGCTTGCGCGGCCGCGCGCTCTTCGTGCGCTGATGCGCTTTCGCGCACAGGGCTTGAGAACATTGAACCATGCAAAACCGCAGTGAATGCGGTTTTGTCGAGGCCGCTTCGCGGCGCCATGGTATAATAACCTCAAGCCCGCCGCTTGCGCGGCTGCGCGCTCTTCGTGCGCCGATGCGCTTTTGCGCATGGGCTTGAGAACATTGAACCATGCAAAACCGCGGCAGGCGCGGTTTTGTTGAGAACCTCAAGCCCGCCGCTTGCGCGGCGCGGCGCCATGGTATAATAAAACCGCAAGAATGCCGCCGCTTGCGCGGCGTCATGCGCAACCTCAAGCCCGTGCGCCGATGCGCTTTGCGCGCATGGGCTTTCGCGCACAGGGCTTGAGAACATTGAACCATGCAAAACCGCAGTGAATGCGGTTTTGTCGAGGCCGCTTCGCGGCGCCATGGTATACTGGAGACAAGCCCCGCGCAACACCGCCCGGGGCATTTCATACAATAACAAGGAGGCCGCCTATGCCGCGCCGTGTATGCACCTTTGCCGTCGCGCACACCGATATTTCCGCGCAGCCCTTTAACAACGCCGCGCGCACCGTGCGCATCTTCGCCCCCAACAATCTTTCCGGCAGCGCCGTCTATGTAAAATTCAGCAATTATTATTCCGACGCTCCGGCAATTTTGTGGGCATCTTTGCCAACCGCTCCGTCAAGGGCGACCACTGCGACGCCCCCGCGCTGCCCAAGGCCCGCCTCTGGACAGACCTTTCCAAAAGCGTGCTGCCCTGGGACATCTCCAGCGCCACCACCACGCTCTCCGAGGTGATCGTGGAGCAGGACGACGCCCTGCCCGCTCCCCGCGTCGTGGCCATGTTCGGGGATTCCATCATGCAGCAGGGCGCGTGGGTAACGCCCTTCACGGCGCGCCTGTACGAGCATTTCCGCGGCGAGGTGAGCGTGTGCAACCTCGGCATCGGCGGCAACCGCCTGCTCTACGGCGCAACCCCCGCCTCCCGGGGCATGTACGGCCACGCGGGCATCGAGCGCTACCGCTACGACCTGCTTCCCATCGAGGGCCTCACCCACGCGGTGTTCGCTCTCGGCACCAACGATCTGGGGCACCCCGGCACCGGCGGCGCGCCGGAGGAGGAGCTTATTACCGTGGACCAGTACGCCGCCGCCGCCCGCACCATCGCGGACGCGCTGCACAAGCAGGGCGTAAAGGTATACGCGGGGCTCATCCTGCCCCGGGAGGTGAACCACCTGTTCCCGCCCGAGCGGGAGGCGCTGCGCCGCGCCATCAACCGCTGGATCGCTGAAGAAGGCCCCTTCGACGCGGTGCTGGACCTCGGCGCTCCCATCGCGGACACCGACGACGGCGTGGGCATGAAAAAGGAATTTGCCCTGCCCGACGGCCTGCACCCCAATCTCGCGGGCGGGCGGGCCATCGCCGAGGCCATCGACCTTTCACTTTTCGCCTGATTTTCCCCGCGTCCCCTCCCATGCGGCCCGGGCCGCCCCCTTCCCCGCTTTCTGCGGCCCGCAGGCCGCCCTGCCCCAAAGCGGCCCGCCCGTTCCCATCCTCTCTGTTAAAGGAGCCGATCTTTTCCATGAAAAAACGCGCTGCACCCACGCGGTGGCACAAGCTGGACAACACCGCGAATATCTTTCCCGTGGTGGCGAGCCGGCGCTATTCCAACGTATTCCGCCTGACAGCCGTGATGCGCGAGGCTGTGGACCCTGCGCTGCTCCAGCAGGCGCTGGAGCAAACGCTCCCCTATTTTGCCGCGTTCAACGTCCGCCTGCGGCACGGCCTGTTCTGGAACTATCTGGAAACCAACCGCGCCACACCCCAGGTCCTGCCCGAGCAGGACGCCCCCTGCCGCTATATCGACCCCGTGGAGACAGGCCGCTTTCTGTTCCGTGTGCTGTATTACGGCAGCCGCGTGCATCTGGAGACCTTCCACGTGCTCACGGACGGCACGGGCGCGATGCAGTTTTTGAAGGCCGTCTGCTACCGCTACTGCCAGCTTGCCCACCCGGACGCGTTCACGCCCGAGCAGCTTGCCACCCCCTACGGCACCGAGACCGCGGGCGAGGTGCAGGACGGATACCTCAAGCATTACGTTCCGGCCAAAAGCAAAACGTTCCGCGAACCGGGCGCGTATCATCTGCGGGGCGAGCACCGCATCGCGGGCGGGCTGGGCGTGGCCACGGCGCTGATGCCCGTGGACGCGCTGAAGGCCGAGTGCCGCCGCTTCGGCGCCACCGTGGGCGAATACCTCACAGCCGCCATCGCCTACGGCGTGTACGAAGAATACACGGCCTGCAACGGCGCAAAAAGGCCCGTCAGCATCTTTGTCCCGGTGAATCTGCGGCCTATCTTCGGCACCGAGACGTCCCTGAATTTCTTTTCCAACCTGACGATCATCCTGCCGCTGGCGCGCCGCGCCGTCCCCTTTGAGGACGTGATGGAGGCCGTGAAGCGCCAGTTTGCCGAAAAGCTGACGCGGGAGGAATTTGAACAGAAGCTGGCCTTTACGGCGGGCAGCGAAAAGAACCTCATCACGCGCATCATTCCCCTGCCGCTGAAAAACGGCATCCTCCGCATCGTGTACGAGCATTCCAACAATGGCAGCACGCTGGTGTTCTCGAATCTGGGGCCGGTGCGTGTGGAAGAGCCGTTCCGCCGGTATTTCGAGGGCTTCCGCTTTCTGCTCTCCACCACGCCCAGGGAGCCGGTGAAGGCCACGGCCTGCGCCTGCGGCAACACGCTGGCGCTCACCTTCACCACCGAGGTGGAGGACAACCGCCTTGCGCGCAGCGTGGTGCGCAGGCTTGCAAAGGCGGGCGTGCCCGTCACGCTGGAGACAGGAGGCGATACGGATGAAACATTGCAGGGCGTGTGATGTGGACGTTGCCACGCCGGCGGTGCTGTGCCCGCTTTGCGGCACGCCCCTGGCCGGGCTGGCGGACGCGGACTGCGCGGCGGTATATCCGCCGGCGGGCAGCCGGAAGGAATACAATTTTGTCAAGCGCCTGCTGCTGCTGCTCTCCGTCGTCGGCGCGGCGGTGTGCATCGTGGTAAATCTGCTTGTGATGCCGTCGTTCTGGTGGTGGACCATCGTGGTGACGGCTTTGGTATACGCCTGGGCCGTGGTGCCCCACGCCATGCGCCGCGGCGGCAACGCGGCGGGCAAGGTGCTCATGCAGGTGGTGGCGGGCAGCGCGCTGGCCGTGCTTGTGGACTTTGAAACAGGCTACCGGGGCTGGGGCGTTTCGTTCGTGGTGCCCGCGTTCATCTGCGCGGGCATCGTGGCGGTGGTGGTGCTGGTGATGTGCAACCGCACCAACTGGGCGGGGTATGTGCTGTATCAGGCGGTGCTGGCGGTGTTTGGGCTGGCAATGCCCGTGCTGTACTTCACCGGGCTGGCGCACAGCCTGGTGGGCGCCGTGGTGCCCAGCATCCTGGCGGTGGCCACATTGGCAGGCATGGCCGTGTTCGGCGACCGGACGATCAAAAACGAATTCCGCCGGCGGCTGCATTTTTAACAATGGGAAGCTTGCTGCGGCAGCCCCCGCCGTGAATCTCTTTGCGCAGCCGAAACCGGCAGCCCCCGCCGTGAATCTCTTTGCACAGCCGAAACCGGCAGCCCCCGCCGTGAATCTCTTTGCGCGGCCGGAACCGGCAGCCCCCGCCGTGAATCTTTTTGCGCAGCCGAAACCGGCAGCCCCCGCCGTGAATCTCTTTGCGCGGCCGGAACCGGCAACCCCCGCCGTGAATCTCTTTGCACAGCCGAAACCGGCAGCGCACCGCGGCGGCAAAGGCCGGCCCGGCGCCGGGCCGAAAAAAGGCCGGAGATCGTTTTTTAGCGTTTTGCGGGCAAAAAACGCTTGATTTTACAAAAGCGGCATAGTATAATATAAAAGCTATCCGTACGCCGGTGTGTCGGAATGGCAGACGATGCGGACTCAAAATCCGTTGGTGGCAACACCGTGTGGGTTCAAGTCCCACCACCGGCACCAGCCTCTAAAACCGCTTGTTTCCTTGTTTTTCGGGGAACAGGCGGTTTTTCTTTTGCGTGTTCAAAAAACGGGCCTTGCTTTTCGTCTGCTGTTTTTCGTCTGTCATTTTGCCAAATGGCCAAAACCTTCGCCAATCATTTTCAAATACAAAAAATTATTTTCTTATAAAACAATTTTTTCATGCGGTTTGAATTGGTTTTTCTCTCATCTTTTCTGGAAGCTCCAAAGGCAGGCAGTCATTGGCGATCCACGCGGTTTCATCCTTATGCTTCACATTTAGATGCGCATAAATCGTTTCCGTTGTAACGGGCGTGCTGTGCCCCAGCCATTCCTGTATTTTCTTCATATCCTGTCCCCTTTCATACAGCATGCTTGCACAACTGTGCCGAAGGCCATGAAAAGTAATCTTTTTCAGGCCACGTTTCTTCACAAGCTGTGAAAATTTGCATGTAACGTAGTCGGGTCTTAACAGGTGCCCGGTCTCATCAAGACAAATGTAATCCTGATCGCCCATATAATAGCAATTGCCCATCCGTTCACGCTGCTGCTCCTGCTGCTGAAGTTCCCAATCCAGAAATGCTTCCACCTGCGGGATAAGGGGGTACGTTCGGAAGCTTTTTTTATTTTTGGTGCGATCCTTGCGAATGATTTTGTGTTCCCCCTGTACACTCACCTCAATGACCGTGTGGCATACTGTTATGGTTTTCTTTTCCGGTCGATGACGGCTTTGCGAATCCCCAATGCCTCGCTGCGGCGCATCCCGTAAAAAGCGGCGAACATGACCGGCACCCGGATGGGAGAATGCATCAGGTCGTTCACCAGCTCCCGCAGCTCATCTGTGTCTGCATATGGAGCAACATAATTGTCCACCTTTGGTGCAACAACGTAGTCCGCAACATTGTACTGCAGGATACGCAGCACCACCACTGCATCCTGCAATGCCTTATGTATTACCGCATGATAATGCCGAATGGTGTTTCCCTTGATTGGCTTTCCCCGGTATGTCCGCGTCTTGCAATACTTGTAAAACAGCGTCAGATCTACCGCCGAAAGTTCCTCCAGCGTTGCATTGTGTTCGCTAAAATAGGGGAACAATGGATTGTGAACGGTTCGCCAATACCCTGCAAATGTATCCTCTTCCACATCTGCTTGGATGATTTCAAGCCATCGTAAGAGGTAATCCGTAAAATACATATCCTTGCGAATCGGAATCGACTTCAGCGACATAGCACCATCCGTGCCCTTGGAGCGTTTTTTTGCTTCAATCATTGCAAGCGTCAATTTGCCGCTGGTAAAGTCCTCTCTCCACTCCTTCAGCATTCGTTTGGCATCACGCTCCGTTTGTCGTTTTCCATCATAGGGAATTCCTGTTGGGAACCATTTCGGCAGCTTTCGGTTTCCCTTTTCAGGGTTCGGCAGACTTAAAACCATATAATAGTAGCCGTGCTTGTGGTCCAAATGGCCTGCAATAATTTTTTGTTTGGCCATAATATCCTCCTTCTTCTTTGCAGACCGCTTTCGGTTGACGGCCTTAATTTATCACTCAAAAGCCGTAATAACAAGTTTGCCGATTTGCTCGAAAGGCGAAATCACATACTTGACAGCCCCATAAAATAGTTCACCAAATGAACCTTTGGAATTCTGTACTCGCGTCCGACACGAAAGTAGAAAATCCCTTTCCCCTGTAACCATCGAGCCGCCGTTTTTTTCGTTCTAACATCCAAAATAGACCGTACATCCTCCAACGAAAGAATATCCGGATAATTCTCCAAACGCTTTATATTTTTCGATTTCATTTTTATGCCTCCTTCACTTATAGCACGGACTGAATATATAGGCATCTAATATACAAAAAACACAGCGGCAATCTCTCGTCATCACTTGCTCTCATAGGAGATCTACACGAGAATTGCCGCCGTGTCTGTTTCATCAAAATGCGCCTATTTGACACCACTTCCCGACGCAAGGGCAATATTTGACTGTGCCACTGGTTAAGAGGCCTCCACAGGGTTTTTCCCTCCCCACTTTCTGTGAGGCCGCCCAATGCTGTGACGCGTTCAAAGCGGGAGTATCATTATGCTTGCCCATTTTCATCGCGCATAGCCCACCACAGGCTATGTAAAAGATTTCCGATTCATTCAGAATATCATTTCCGCTTGCTGGCACCTTTGTGTTGCAGCAGGACAAACGTATGTAGCCAAACTATTGGATATTTGATTTTCAAAGAACATTTTCCTCAGCAGCCGGGGTCAGCTTCTGAGATTTCTTTCAGAGTAAAGTCACGAAGGATGCTTTCCATAATGTTACGATCTTCGCCAGACAATGTTTTAGACAGCCGTTTCAATAAATGCTGCTGTTCTGGATTTAGATACTTTCGATCCAGCCGGTATCCGTCTGCAATTTTTATGCCGCCCTTATATTTGCCGCGTGTTGTCACAATCGGATAATTACGGGCCAATTCATCAATGTCATAGCAAATTGTTCGGAGCGAAACATGAAACTCATTCGCAAGGTTTTTCATCGTGTCCTGTTTTCTTTGACAAAGCAGTTCAAGAATCGCCCTTCGACGTTCATTCGCTCCCACTATGGGACCAACCTCCCTCCTTCGCTCTGTCTGTATCATAAAGGTTAAATATGCAAGTTCATTGCACGATTAAAAAGAATTCACAAAAAATTAATATAAATAAAAGAATGAGCTTACACTTAAAGCAAGCTCATTCCAAGTCAAGTATTCTGTTGTAAAGAATGGCAGTCAATAGAAAAGTTCATACGAAACAGCCCAGCAAAGAACTCAATCGACGGTGAGTTCTCACGGCAACATCTCATCTCTGGTGCTGGCCACAGTTTCAAAACATAGCTTTTGCATCATTAACGCTCTGTATAAGGAGATCAAGCCTCCAGGTCTTGCTCTTTTCCCCTTTGGCGAGCATGCAAGATTGTCAAAGCTGCCCAAATTACAAAAACACTAACAGCGATTGAGCAATGTTTGACTGCTTCGAACGTGCACACATAATTACTTATATCCATGCTCGCACGCCTGTTCCTCCACTGCTTTGCACAGTTCATCTATATGAGCATACATGAACTGCGCGGCCTTCTCCCCGTCATGGTCGCAGATGGCCTGCGCAATCTGCTCATGCTCTTTCACATATACTCTGCCTCGCTCCCGTGTGACAAGCGTCTCCATGACAGCCTCTATTTTTTTCTCCTCATAGATCAGCATGTTCAAAATGGGGCAAATAAACTTGTTGTGGCTGATGTCGGCCACGACCGCATGAAACTCCAGAGCGGGCTCCGTGGGATCCCGGTTCTGCTCCACAGTATCGCGGTGGTCTTCCACAGAACGCATAAGTACCGCGATATCCTCCGCCCTGGCGCTGATGGCTGCCTGCCGTGCCGCCTCTGTCTCCAACGCACGCCGTACATATAAAAGCTCGATCAACTCGCCATATTCCGTTACCTTCATGGCCTTGCTCAGCTTTTCCTGCATGCGCGTGCGCTCTAGACGTTCTTCAAGCTCCTCCAGATGAGCCTGCCCGATCGGCGTGAGCACACGGCCTTGATTGCTCTTTTGGACGGTATACTCGCGATAGTCCAGCTCCTTAAGATACCGCCCAATGGTGGCTGTACTGCAGTCAATACCAAAGCTCAACAGATCCTCACGCAGCACCCACGAACCTGCCGGTTCATCCTTGTCCGCGATAAAGCGCAACAAGAGATAGGAGATCATTTTTGTGCGCGATGAAAACAGGCCTGTACGCATTAAACTTTTTTCACTGTTAAATACCATTTTGATACTCATTTCTTGTAAAAGATTATCAGAATATTTCCATATTATGGTTAAATTATAACGCTATTTTTGCTGTTTTGCAATTCTCATTGACGTTATGCACTTTCTTTGCCATTCTTTTTCGGACGTCCGTTCCAGCACCAAGCCGCAACGCCTCCCAGCACTACAGCCGCCCCCACCAGGGCCCAAGGGCCTGGCACCTCGCCCACCAGCAGCGCCACCAGCAAAGGATTCAGCACTGGATCCAGCATCAAGAGGATAGATGTCTCCACCGGCGGCGTGCAGGGAGCGGCCTTTGCAAAAAGAATCATGGGAATCCCTGTGGATATCACGCCCAGAAATACCACAGCTACCAAAGATACCGCCGTGACAACCGGCGGCTCTGTTATGACCGCCGCGGCCCCAATGCCAACAGAGAGCAAACACGAGACCATACCATATTCTATCACATCTGCGCCAGAGTATCGGGCATACAGTGTATTGACCGCCATCAATATCCCGCTGCACAGTGCAAGCAGATTGCCCACCAGATGTCCGGGCGACAGCTCGTCCAGGAAGAAAAGCGCGATTCCTCCCATAAGCACGGCCGTGAGCAAGATATCTCTGCGTTGCGCCCTCCGGCGTAGCACAAGCCACGACAGAAGCACCACAAACATGGGGTTTGTATATTGCAGCACGATAGCATTAGCTGCTGTCGTGAGCTTATTGGCGGCCACAAAGCATGTGGTACATGCATAGCTGCAAATCGCTCCCAGCAAGACGGGGCGAGAAAAGCGCATCTTAAAGCTTCCCCGGGCTATACCAAGGCAAAAAAATGCGAACATTTTTTCTGCTGCACTGATGACAAGCGGGTTCCAATCCACAAACTTGAACGCCGCGCCCATGGTGCTGTATCCCACAGCTGTGAGAATCAGATACAGCCGTGCGCGCGCCGCTCCCACCACAGCCTGGCGCTCGCTGTATTCCAGCTCCGTCCCGCTCAATAATATCCCTCCCGCGTCCAGCCGGCCAGCGGCATATCCTTCTCCCAACCCGTGGCCTCCAGACGCTGGCAGAGCAACTGTGCGCAGCGATTTGCACGCTTGATCTCTGCGTCCTCGTCTATTGTACGCATGCGGCCGTTCTCTACCACAAACGCCCCGTCAATCAACACTGTGTCCACCTCGCTGCCGCTGGCCGAATAGACAAGGTTCGGCACGATATTGCGCACCGGCCACGCCAGCACAGGGCTCATGGCAGGTGTGTCCAGAGCCACGAGTACAACGTCCGCCTTTTTGCCCGCCCGTAATGAGCCCACGCTTTCCTCCATACCCATACACTGTGCTGCCTCGATAGTAGCCATACGCAGCACCTTCCATGCGGGAAAACTAGTGGGATCTGTATTTTTCACCTTATGCAAAATGGATGTGAATTTCATCTCATTAAACAGATTGTTGCAGTTGTTGCCGGGAGCTTGGTCTGTCCCAAGGCCTACACGGCCGGCGAGCGCCATATAATCCTGTGCAGGCGGTATCTCTCCACCGATGATACCGATGCTGCCTGTACACAACGCCATGCTGACACCACGCTCAGCTAGAAGCGCCCGTTCCGCTGCGGTTGTCTCGGTGATATGCGCCGTATGCAGGCGGCGATCCAGATACCCCAATTCGTCCAGCAGTTCTACCGGCCGTTTTCCATACCGCTGCATCACCTGCCGGGTCTCCCGGGGACTCTGGGCAACGTGCATATGAATGCCGAGATTCATCTTTTCCGCGTAGCTCCGGATCTCTTTCAGCAGCGGCACCGAGCACATATCGCTAGCCTGCGGTCCCATCATGCAGGTAATGCGCCCATTGTATGTTTGATGGTATTTCTCCACAAGGCGCACCGCATCGGAGAATTTTTTGTTTTCCCGTGCCGTGTCAAACTCCCGAAGCGCCGTATCCTCCACACCATAGGTCACGGTCGGCAAGCCGTTGATCATCTCGGCCGCTACCACGCGCGTACCTGCTGCGATATGATTTTTAATCAGCTCAAGCATGGGGAAATCATAATCGCAGAAGGTTGTGGTGCCTTTTTTTACAGCTTCGATGATATTCAGCATAGAACCGGCAACCAGATCCTCTGTTTCAGCCAAACTGAGAAGCGGAAGGACACCACTGTACATCCATTTTGCGATATCCTGGCTGCCTCCTCGCACGATTGCATTAGACGTATGAATATGGCAGTCGATCAGCCCTGGAAGCACGGCATGATCATGCGCATCCACATAACGATGGGCGGAATACTGTTTCAGTATCTCCGGTGTCGGCCCTACTGCAACAATGCTGTCTCCCCTAATGGCAACGGCACCGTTCGGGATCATCCCTGAACCGGGGCCTTCCATCGTCAGCACATATCCTCCATGGATAATAATATTCGCTTTTTCTCTCATCAATAATATTCCTCTTGCGTCCACCTAGCCAAAGGTAATGTTTTTGTCCACGCCTCCTTCTGTAAGCGTAGCTCCATACTTCTAGCCGCCGCATTTGCTTCCGTCACAGCCTCGCACTCATTTACAGTTAGAACCTTATGATTTTCCACAACGAACTGACCATCCACAAGCACGGTCTCAACCTCACCGCCGCGCGCCGCATACACCAAATTAGGTACGATATTACGTACCGGCACCTCCAGAATAGGCGTGAGATGAGGCACCTGTAAATTCACTATGATTATGTCTGCCAACTTGCCCGCGCGTAATGACCCGATACTTTTTTCCATTCCTAAAGCTTGCGCTGCTTCAATGGTTGCCATTCGGAGGACTTTCCATGCGGGGAATACCGTAGCATCTGCATTTTTATATTTATGCAACAATGCTGTTATCTTCATCTCGTTGAACATCATGTTGCAGTTATTGCCAGGAGCTTGATCTGTTCCCAAACCCACTTTTCCACCAAAACTTAAAAATTCCTGTGCAGGTGGCAGTTCACCACTGATAATATCTATGCTGTTGCTGCACAGGCACAAAGCCGCGCCCGAACGCGCTACCTGCTCTACTTCCCATAGCTCTGCGTTCGTCATGTGCGCCGCTAATAGGTGGCTATTCAGATATCCAAGTTCTTCCAGCAACGCCACGGGCCGCTTTCCTGTGCGCAATTTGCACTGAACAATCTCTTCTTTCGACTGCGTCACATGCATATTGATAAGTACGTTTTTCTGATCTGCTAAGTTTTTAATTTCTCGTAGCAGCTCTACCGAACACATATCTACTGCCTGCGGTCCATAACGGCAGGTGATGCGCCCACCGTTGCTCTGATGGTAATGCTCTATTAATGCGGTGTTATCCGCTAGTTTTTGTTGCCCAATAGCTGAGTTTAGCGGGTATTCAATCCCATGTTCAATTACAGACACATCTACCGGCAACTCATTGATCATATTGCTTAAAACCGCTCGCACTTTTGCTTTTTCATAATTGGGAGCTATCGCCAGCATGGGAACGTCAAAATCACAAAATGTAGTAGTGCCTGACTTCAGTGCTTCCAAAATGTTAAGCATTGAACCTTTTGCTAGATCATCTGGTTGCGCAACACTTAGCATGGGCAGAATACCTCTGAACATCCATTCTGAGGCGGGCAAATCCTGGGATACGCCCCGCACAATTGCATTTGATGTATGCATATGTACGTCAACAAAGCCCGGCAATATAGCTTTCCCTATCGCTTCAATATAGCGATGGGCTTTATATTGCCGCATTACTTCATCCGTAGAGCCTACAACTTCAATTTTATTCCCTTTAATTCCAACAGCGCCATTATTGATGAGACCCGTGCCCGGTCCTTCCATCGTTACTACATAACCACCATAGATAATGATGTCAAGCATAAATGTTCTCCCTTCGTATCAGTGCATGCCCATATAGGTTTCTTGAATGAACGGATCGTCCAGCATCTCTTCTGCGATCCCTTCTTTCACAATCCTCCCCACTCCCAAAACATAGGCCCTGTCCGCCGTTTCCAGCGCTAATTGGGCGTTCTGTTCAACGATAAGCAGTGTCGTTCCATGAGTACGGTTGATTTGTTTAAACTTCTCAAACATCTCGTCAATGACAATAGGTGCAAGCCCTAGGCTGGGTTCATCCAACATCATCAGCTTTGGCGCGGCCATCATAGCTCGTCCAACTGCCAGCATTTGCTGCTCACCGCCCGATAACGTCCCTCCTACCTGTTTATATCGCTCCTTAAGGCGTGGAAATAGTTCGAATACTTCTTCCATCCGCTGAACAATCACAGCCTTTTTCTTTTCTTTATACGCCCCCACCAGCAAATTTTCACGGACCGTCAGATTCACAAATATCCGCCTTCCTTCGGGCACAAGGCTGATCCCGTGCTCCACAAACTGGCAGACACGTTGAGGCAAACTTTTCCCTTCAAATAGAATATCCCCCCCGCTGTACTCTTTATCTCCAGCTATAGTGCGCAACAAAGTGGATTTTCCCGCACCGTTTGAACCAATGATGGTTACTATCTCGCCAGTATTCACGGTCAGAGAAACACCCAAAAGGGCCCGTATCCTCCATAAGCCACCTCTAGATTCTTCACAACAAGTATCGGTGTATTCGGATTTATACTCATTGCTTTTTCCTCCGTTCCCCAAGATATGCCTTTATGACCTGCGGATTATTCTGTATTTCCTGCGGTGTGCCAGTGGCCAGCAATGTCCCCAAATTAAGTACTGTAATATTTTTACACACTTCCATCACTACTTCAAATGATGTTCAATAAGAACGATTGCGAGGCCCGTATTCTCGTGGATTTGCCTGAGGAATTGCACTAGCTCGATACTCTCTCCCGTATTCATACCTGCCGCTGGCTCGTCCAAGAAAAGCAGCTTTGGCTTTGTAGCTAGGGCACGGGCGATTTCAAGCTTTCTTTGCAATCCGTACGGCAGCGCCCCCGCTTCCTGGTCGGAAAAATCTTGAAGTCCGACCATTTCAAGGAACTCCAATGCTTTCTCAAATGCCTCGCGCTCTTTTTTTCTAACCTTCGGTGTGCAGAGCATCGCTTCTAGCGCAGTATAAGGAGGAACGCTGTTTAGGCCGATTGCTACATTCTCGCATACGCTCATTTTGGGATAAATCCTAATGTTCTGGAATGTACGTGCAATACCCATATGTGCGATTTTGTCCGGACGACACCCGTTAAGCCTTTTTCCGTTGAAATACACTGCTCCATCGGTAGGCTTTACTACGCCCGTCACAGCGTTGAACACTGTCGTTTTTCCTGCGCCATTTGGGCCGATCAAACCTTTAAATTCCCCTTGTTCTACAGAGAAACTCACATCCTGTACAGCCTTGACACCTCCAAAATGCACACTGAGATTTTTCAGTTCTAATAGTGCCATGGCCCATTACCCCCTTTTCTCCAAAATAGCCTTTACCCGTTTCGCTACATTTCGCAAAGGTTGAAGTGAAAATTCTTTGAAGCCCATCAACCCATCCGGCTTAAACCGCATCATTAAAATGAGCACGAGGCCGTAAATTGCCAGACGCCAATTGGACAAAAGCGGAGCACCTCCGGCATGGCCGTAAGAATGGTTGTCGCCATAACCGGGCCACTCACAGAAGCCACTCCCCCAACACGACAGAAGTCAGCAGATTGGTGGACATCACTGAACCAAAGGTATTGGGAACCATATATGTATAATAGTGAGCCATCATGCCGCCTCCCACTCCGCAAAAGAAAGCGCTAATCATCAGCACCTTTAATTTTTCACGAAAGATGTTGACACCTATAAGTTCTGATGCGTCTGCATAATCACGAATAGCGCGCGCAATTCTTCCATGCTGGGAACGCGCATAGTTATACGCAAATAAGACGCTCAATGCGGCAAGGCAAAGCGCTACAGGTAGCGTGGTTTTCTGTGGAATTGCAGATATACCGAGTGCTCCGCCTATCATCGGATGATTAATATTACTTAATATTACACGCACTGCTTCTGAAAAGCCTAAAGTAGCAATAGCAAAACAATCCGAAGACATTTTTCCTCGGAGTGTCGGCCATCCAATAATAATACTGCTCACTGCGGCTATCGCCCCGCCTGCCAACAGCGCCAGAAAGTAAGGCACTTGAAAATACTTTGTTAGAATCGCGGCGGTATATGCTCCAATGCAAAGGAAACATGCGTGCCCCATAGAAAACAATCCAATATATCCTGTAAGCAGTAATAATCCGCTGACACATACGATGTTAATGCATGTGCTAATTAATATTCCTTCTACATATCCCACACTACCGCCTCCTTACAATTTGTCATGGACACCCTTACCAAAGAGTCCATTGGGTTTGAAAATCAGTACCAAAACCAAAAGTCCATAAGCTACCAAGTCACGATAAGTGGTGGAAACATAAGAAGATATCATTGTTTCCAAGAAGCCCAACAGCAGCCCCGAAAACACAGCGCCTGGCAAGCTTCCAAGCCCACCTACTGTAGAAGCCACAAAACCTTTCATCGCCACATTGCCCATATTTGGATATACGGAATACTTCATTCCGTAAAAACACCCGGCCAAGCCAGCAGCGGCACCCGACAACACGAATATTACAATAGCTACAAAATTCACATTAATTCCCATAAGTGCTGCTGTGCCCGTATCAAATGAACTTGCACGTATACCAAGTCCCACTTTGGATTTATAAAGAAAGAACCACAACACTATCAGCATCGACAACGACAATACAGCCGCCAAAATGTCTGCCCGCGGAATCACAACACCGCCAAAATTCACAACCTTCTTAGCCCATTCCGACGGAAAAGCGCGTACACCGCCTCCAAACAGTTGAATGGCCAAGTTCGGCACAAATGTGCTGATCCCCAACGCCGCAATCATCAAATATAGTTTCAGCGCATTCCTTTTGCGCATTGGACGATAAATCGTCAGTTCCATTAAAACGGATACCAGTGCTGCTACAACCATTGCGAGCAAAATTCCTGCAAGCAGCGGAAGTTTCAATAGTGGGATTGCGTAGAATGCTGCGAATGTTCCCAGCATCATAATGGGTCCAAATCCAAAATTGGGAAAATTAAACACACTGAACACCAACGCATATCCAACTGCCAGTAAGGCGTATACGCTGCCAATAGAAACGCCTGTAGCGCATTGCTGCAGAAAACCTGCATAACTATCACCATCCTTTTCCAAGCCTTCACGCCTCATAAATACAGACGGCCGTTCACATGTATCTTTTTATGTCGACATGCAAACGGCCGCTTTTACAACTACACTATTTTGCCGTGTAAGAACCCAGATTCTCCACTCCCTTATCTGTAAAAGTTTTTATTACAAATTCGAGTCCTTTAAGATTATGCGTCGCAGAATCATACCCCTGTGATGAACCCGTGAACAATTCAATCTCTGTTGCCTCGTCTAGTGCTTGTCGCAGCGTGTCAGGTTCCACAGAATCTGTTTTCAGTACAGCATATTCAAGAATTTTAATCGCATTAAAACTGATGAGTCCAGCCATGTGCACACTCATGCCGGAATCTCCATGGTTGGTGTCGTAGGTCGCTTTAATATTATTATAACGCGGGTCATCTAGATTTCCGTTTGTTCCGAAAACACAGCCTTCAAGTTCCTCTCCGCAATGTCCAACAATTCCGTTGCGTCAAAGATTGATGTTCCTAATAATTTAATCTCCCCAGCATATCCAAGCTCAGAAAGCTGCTTCGCCACATTCCCTACCTCTTTATAAGCCATAGCGGGCATGAAAATATAATCCGGGTCACTCTGTGCCAGTTTCGTTAGCTGCGCCCTAAATTCCATATCCTCTACTTGATAAGTTGCTTCATCTACTATTTCGCCGCCATATCCTTCATATGCTTTTACAAAGGCGTCTCTCATAGCTAACAGTCCACCAGTGTGGTCTCGTATAAAACGGCTACACGTGGATTATTCAATTCCTGATATGCGTAACTTGCAACGGCAACCACTAGATCCTCGTTCATAGGACCACAGCGATAAGTATAATCACGTACGGTACCATCTTCAGCCACCGTCACCAACTGTGCTGCACTGGAAGGAATATGCAATATTCCTGCCTTATTACACAATTCTGCTACAGCCGTTCCTTGGGCGGAGTTGCTTGGCCCAAGAATTGCATGTGCTCCTTCTTGAATCAGCTTGTTGGTCGCATTTACCGCCTCTGAAAAATCTCCTCCTGTACCAGAAATGTCATAAGAACGCAAGTCAATCATATGGCCATTCCAGCCACCCTCCGCGTTAATCTTATCCACATAATCTTCCATTAAATACTGCGGCACCAAACCATATAAAGCATCCGGGCCCGACGACCACCCCAAAAAGCCAACAATAATAGGCTCTTTCCCATCGGAACCTTCACTTATCGCACCAGAAGCATCACCCGACGGTTTCGGCACTGTAGTAGGATTTGAACCACTCGCGCTACTGCATGCCACCATTGTAAACAGCATCACAAAAGTCAATAAAAACGCTACTATCTTTTTCATTTTGCTCCTCCTAAATTTTATTGTTTATATTCTGTTCTATGGATGTTTTACCATCCATGACATTCCTTTACTTACCTCGAGATACATAATGCCCCCATCCGCCTGGTGCTCTCACAATACCATGATCATAAATCAGTTCGCCCCGCACCCATGTCTGTTCCACCTTTCCTTTAAGGTGTGACCCATGATAAATATTGTGGCTGCTCTTCGTCTTGGAAAGGCTTTTTGTTCCATCGAACACCCATTCAGCATCCAGATTCACCACAGCGATATCCGCATCTGTTCCCGGCAGGAGTGACCCTTTCCGGGGAGCGAGCCCCATCACCCGCGCTGGATTTCCCGATGTTAGGGCCGCCAGTCGTTCCAGCGGCAAGCCGCGCTTATGAACTCCCTCGGTGAGCATCCCCGCCAGCATTGCATCATATCCACCAAAACCGGAATATTCTTTGAAGAAATTGCCATGGCTGACAAGGGATGTGTAATAGCTATCCATCGTGACCGGGGCGTTATACAGCGCCGCCAGCAGATATTTCTTGATATTGCGGACATAGGTGGTGTTCTCCCGCATACGGTCAAGGACATACTCGATGTGCGAGGCGTTCAGCTTCAGGAACCGCGACCGGACGACCTCTGCCGGGTAGTCGTCCCCGGCCACGCGGATCATCTCCCGGTTGGAACACACCGTATCCACCATGAGCTCCACCAGCTCGTCCAGACGGTCTTTGTCGAGCTGCACATTCTGCGAAAGAACGTCATACTCGATGTTCTCCAAAATCAATGCCCGATAGCTTTCCCGCTTTCGCATCCCGTCCTGTCCAATCCGCTCCCTGGGGGGCTGGGGGACTTGATAGGATAGGACTTGATTCTTGCGTAATTGATAAATCTGTCTTTGATGGATAGTTACTTGATTCTTCTTTATTTAATTGGGCGGGGTTCTCCTGAATTGGAGCGTCCAACATTGGATTTGCCTGTACGGGATTTTCCCGTATAGGTTTTTCCTGTGTAGGTGACGGCGCTTTAGGCTGTTCCAGAATGGTGTATTCGATAGAGCCGAGCTGCCCGTTTGCGCTGCGGACACGCGAACGAATCAGATAGCCGTGCGCCTCCAGCTCCCGGATGCCGCCGCTGATGCTGTCAATGCCATCCTTGCAGATACGGGCAAGGCCCTTCATGGTGTAGTCCCAATTCTCCGGCAGGGACAGCATGAGAGATAAAAAGCCCTTTCGCTTTCAGCGACAGCGACATATCCCGCAGATGGTAGTTGGACATGACCGTGTAATCCCTGGTCTTTTCGATACGGAATACAGCCATCTTCGCACCTCCTTCCTGTGAAAATGAAAAGTGTTGATTTTGAGCGGTTTGTCCGTCTGTGAGCCTCCGCTGCCTCCCGCATGGGAAAACACCCACGTCATGTTCAGAACGCAAGCCACAGCGAAAGAAAACGCAGATTTTCCACCCAAATCACGGCACTTGAATTGGGGTATAGAAAAAGGGCGGCTGTCTGAAAAACAGTCGCCCAAAAAGGGGATATATACAAGTTATTTGCTACTCGTCCGCCTTGAAAACCGTTGATATTACTGGCTTTTTCAAAAAGTTCTGTATCACCACTCGCACCACGTCGGAATGGACTATGCTCCATTCAAAAAGCCCAGCCAGTTGGCTGGGCTTTTCTCATACCGCTCCGTCATTCCTCCTTTTCCCCACAAAACTTTGCTGCGCAAACTTTCGCGGGAGCCCCGCCCTACGGGCCGAGGAGAAAAGCGGGTATCCATTTTATCACGCCAACTCAGCCTCTAAAACCGCTTGGGAAAGCCATTCCCGGGCGGTTTTGTTTTTGCAACAACACACTTTATAACCACTTTTGCCCGGATGCGGGACAAGGGTGAATGATCGGCACACAGGGCAGCACACAAGTACCATCGTAAATCGGCATAATGCCCAATTGTAAGCCCCGCTCTGATGGGGTATAATAGCAGCACAGGAAGGTGGAGCGGATGAACAACGAAGAATTGATTTTGCAGATGTTGGGCAAAATTTCGGACAAGTTAGAGGAACACGATAAGCACTTTGAATCTATTGACAATCACTTTGAATCTATTGACAATCAGTTTGAGTCCATTGACAATCGGTTTGAGTCTATTGACAATCACTTTGAGTCCATTGACAATCGGTTTGAGTCTATTGACAATCACTTTGAGTCCATTGACAATCGGTTTGAGTCTATTGACAGTCGATTTGAATCTATTGACAATCGGTTTGAGTCTATTGACAATCGGTTGGAGTCCATTGACAATCGGTTTGGATCTATTGACAATCGGTTTGAATCCTTGGAAACAGACGTGCGCCATACCCGCATGTTGATTGAAAAGCAAGAGCACAACGTGCAGCTTATCGCGGAACAGTACGGCGATATTTCCGCAAAGCTGGAGCGCGTGCGTGAGATCGACGAGCTGCGCGACCGAGTACGGACACTGGAAACGGTCGTGCGTAATCATACGGTATCCATCAAGGAACTGCGCAAGGCTGAATAAAAGCACAAAGCGGGCAGCGTAAAAGCTGCCCGCTCTTTTATGCCGTTTTCCCTCCTGTGGCTTTGCGCTTTTTCGCGCTGTGTGTCCAGACGGGAAAAATATCGGGGCACAGCGTTAGCTGCTTCAAACCATATTTCCTGATACGCCTGAATGGGCAAGTCGGGTATTCGGTAATAACGTTTCAAAACGTGTCCCGGATTCGCGGCATGCAAGCATTTACCGAATGCGCCCCGGCGTTCGCCGCGCGGCATGGCTCGCCCTGTGTGCGGGCGGGGATAAGGCCAGCAGCGCATGCTTGCGCGTTTCCACTTTTATGTTTGAGGCTTCTTGCGATTTGCGTTTTTTTATTTATAATGGAAACAAATACATACATTTTGAGGAAGGCAGAAAGACGCCTCGCGAATTTTACAGCCTTTTTTGTGAAAAAACTTTGAAAGGGTGTCTGAATGGAAAACAAAAAAATAGAGTTGGGTGTATTCGCAGCAGAAAACAGAAAACGTGCTGCAGATTTTCTGAATAAAACGACGAATAAAGTGAAAACAGCTCTTGACCAAAATGATGATGGCGAGCTTAATTTAAAAGATGCATCCATAATTGCAGAGACCCTCAATGCCTCTGTAAAAGGAACCGTTGCAGTTATAAAAGATATTGCACAAACGAAAAATCGGGAATTGGAATTAAAAACGCTTCAGCCTATTTTCGCAGAAAATTTGGACGGCGCGGATTTCTTGCTGCCAAAGCTTGTCCGCATTACCGAGATGGACAAAAGACGTGCAGAAAGCGAAGTTTGCAAAGGTTCTGTGGGCTATTTCTCGAAAGAAAAAGATTTGAAGGTCGTCAATATTTTCCGAGATAAAATCGGTACTTTTGGGCTGACCTTTTATCCAGACACCGATAACGATATTTACTATGTTGACCCCAGTGACCGCGACTGTTATATCGCCATGGATGATTATTTCAGTTATTTAAAAACTGCCCGAGTCAACGAACTGCAAAAAATTGCACAGGATTTGGGCGCAAAACATTTTAGAGTAACTTTCAAAGAGCAAAAAACAACCTTTTCCAAGAAAAAGCAAAAAGGCAGCGCGAAGGCAAGGGCAGCAGGGGACCACGCCGATGTAGATGCAGAACATGAACTTGCTTCCACTGCAGTGGCTACTGTGGAAATTGCTGCTGAACTGGATTTTCCCGGTCACGCCCCCATGCCACCGGAACTCCATTATCTGCAAAGAGAACCTGCCATTCAAACGTTGATTTCCCTGCGAATGGATAAAGCTTCGCCATTGACACACCAGAAATACACTCTGAAGCTTAGCAACTCATCTGGAATAAAAGAAAGCGATGCCATTAAAATCGACGCAGCATTAAAATCCATGAAGATTTGCGGCAACACTACAATTGCCAGCGAGGTCCAGAGCGAAGCGCGAAAATTCTTTGAATATGAAATTGATTTCTAAACCGTCTTCAAATTTACAGCACGCCAAAAGCAGACTGCTCTTGTAAAGAGCAGTCTGCTTTTCATTTTGGGCTTTCCTTTTCCATAAGCCTTTTTGTTCCCGTCCCGAAAGCTCTCCGCTGCGGCTGTCCGCGCGGCGCCGCAGCGGGTGACAAAATCCGGAACACGTAGTATAATAGAAGAAAATTTTGGTAATTTTTGTCCTTAAATGTATAAGACTGTCGAATGTAGTCCCCCCGGAGCGGCGCCTGCGTTCCGCATGCCCGCGGCGCGCTCTCACTCTTGGAGCATGGTGGTTATGATCAAGCAACATTTAAAGCAAAACGTATACGAAGCCTTTCTGGAACGGCTGAAATTCATTTTTGAGGAGTTCGACAATATCTATATCTCCTTCTCCGGCGGGAAGGACAGCGGCCTGCTGCTGAATCTGGTGCTGGATTACCGGGACCGCTGCTTCCCCCAAAAGGCGCTGGGCGTTTTTCATCAGGATTTCGAAGCGCAGTACACTGTGACGACGGAATATGTGGAACGCACCTTCGAGCGCATCAAGGGCCGTGTGGAGCCTTATTGGGTCTGCCTGCCCATGGCCACGCGCACCGCGCTCAGCAGCTACGAAATGTACTGGTACCCCTGGGACGACACCCGCCGGGACGCCTGGGTGCGGGAAATGCCGCAAAAGGAATACGTCGTCAACCTGGAAAACAACCCCATATCGACCTACCGCTACCGCATGCATCAGGAGGACCTTGCCAAGCAGTTCGGCAGATGGTACCGCATTTCACACGGCGGCCGGAAAACCGTCTGTCTGCTGGGCATCCGGGCGGACGAATCCCTGCAGCGGTACAGCGGCTTTTTAAACAAGAAATTCGGCTACAAGGGCGAATGCTGGATCAGCAAGCAGTTCAAGGACGTCTGGTGCGCGTCGCCCCTGTACGACTGGTCCACCAGCGATATATGGCACGCCAATTACCGGTTCGGCTACGATTACAACCGCTTGTACGACCTGTACTACATGGCCGGCCTCAAGCCCTCGCAGATGCGCGTGGCCTCGCCGTTCAATGACTATTCCAAGGATTCGCTCAACCTGTACCGCGTCATCGACCCCGAGGTCTGGACAAAGCTGGTGGGGCGCGTGCAGGGCGCGAATTTTGCCGCGATCTACGGCCATACCAAGGCGATGGGCTACCGGAACATCACGCTTCCCGAGGGGCACACATGGAAATCCTACACCCAGTTCCTGCTGGACACACTGCCCGCCCGCCTGCGCAACAATTACGTCAAAAAATTCAGAACGTCCATCCAGTTCTGGCACGAAACGGGCGGCGGGCTGGACGAAGCCGTCATCCGTGAGCTGGAGGCCCACGGCTACCCCATCCTGCGGAACGGCGTCTCCAATTACACCCGCGACAAAAAGTCCCGCATCATTTTCACAGGCCCCATCCCCGACGATACGGACGACATCAAATCGTCAAAGGACATTCCCAGCTGGAAGCGGATGTGCTACTGCATTTTGAAAAACGACCACAACTGCCGCTTCATGGGCTTTGGCCTGACGCGCCAGCAGCAGCGGCGCATTGATATCATCCGCAAGAAATACAAAAGCGTGGAGGCGATGGAAAATGGCGTATAAAAGCCCGGTCTACCATGTCATTCCCGTACCCATCGAAAAGGTGCGGCCGAACACATACAACCCCAACGCCGTGGCCCCGCCCGAAATGCGCCTGCTGTACGAAAGCATCAGGGCGGACGGCTACACCATGCCCATCGTGTGCTATTACGCCAAAAGCCAGGACATTTATGTGATCGTGGACGGGTTCCACCGTTACCGGGTGATGCTGGAGCATCCCGACATCTACGAGCGCGAAGGCGGCGTGCTGCCGGTTTCGGTCATCGACAAGCCGCTGGACCAGCGGATGGCCAGCACCATCCGCCACAACCGGGCAAGGGGCAGCCACGACGTGGACCTGATGAGCAACATCGTCAAGGAGCTTCACGAGCTGGGCCGTTCCGACGCATGGATCGCAAAGCATCTCGGCATGGACAAAGACGAGATCCTTCGCCTCAAGCAGATCACCGGGCTGACGGCGCTTTTCAAGGATGTAAAGTTCGGGCAGGCATGGCAGCCCATGGACGAGGAAGACGGGGATGAAAGCGAAAACGGTGACGACGCGCTGCTGGGCTAAGGCCTCCCCCTCTGCCCCGGCGCCCGCCGTTTCGCCTCCAGCGAAACCGTGCGATCGCTTCCCGCAAACGGGAGATTGCAGGCGTCCAAATGACGTTTTTGTGTTAGAGCGGCGTTGCAAAATCCGTTTTATGGGACACCTGCTGTTGTAAAATGGTATCCGAAAGAACCGAAAACCATTCTCAAGGAGGAAGCGGCTGTGGCATTCAAAATTGGTTTTGCAGCAGAGTTTCTCGAAAATAAGCGCATGGAGTCCAAATCCGCTGTGCCGGAGCCGGCAGCAGCCCCGCGCAGATCAATGGTACAGGTGTACTTTGCAGAACGCAATATGAATCTGGCCTATTACAACGACCAGTTTGACCTGCATTGCGGCGATACGGTCTATGTGGACGGCAAGCTGGAAGGCATGCGCGGCCGCGTCACCCAGGTCAGCTATAATTTTAAAATCAAAGTATCCGACTACAAGCGCGTGATCGCAGTAGCGGACACTGCGGTCAACGGTCGTTTTTTTATGGCAGGCAGCCACTTCGTCACGTTCGACAGAGCGGCGCTGCCGGGTAGTAAGGTTGTCACCTGGTACAAGGCGCCGGCAAAGGAGGACGATGCGCTCGTCAGCGGCAGCGATGATACCGCATTCTGTCTGGATGACCTCTGGGGAATGAATGTAAGCGCCGGCATCGCAGAGCGCGGGCACAACTACTACACGGAGAACCGGGTCCGATACATCAGCCTTGACGGCAGCAAAGGCTACGCCATCGTTGAAGGCAGCACGGCATACGAGGTTGAGTTCGAATACAGGGACGGTACGATCAGCGGCCTTATCTGCTCCTGCTTTTGCAGCTGCAGCTGCAAGCACGAATTTGCGGCTATGCTGCAGCTGAAGGAAGCGCTGGGCCGAATCGAAAAAAACTACGCAGACCAATATGCGCGCACCGGCTACTTTGCTGCGGTGGACAAGGGCGCGCTGTTCGCCTTCGCCATCGCCGGCAAGGAAGCCGGAAGCCTCACGCTATAAGCGCGCAATACGTTTTGCTTTCACTCCACTTAATACACCGCCTGGCTGCTTTGGGCCGGCAAAGCTTTCGCTGCGGCTTCCCTCTGGCCCCGGCGCAAGGCGCAAAAGGCTTTGAGATTGAGCCATTTTCAAATTTGCAGCACACCAAATGCAGTCTGCTCCTTACGGGACGGGAGCAGACTTCTTTTTATTTTGGGCCTTTCCTTTCCATGTGATAAACTTTTTATTCCCGGCCAAAAGCCCCCGCTTTCGCGGGGGCCTTCCTTTTTTCCCACAAGCGGCGTTTTACAGCAGTGCGCCGCGCCTTTTTGCGCCGTCCGGCACAGCCTCCTCGCACTCGAGGCTGGCGTTTTCGCTGCACAGGTCGAACACAAGGCCGCCGCCCTCCCAAAAGCGGAACCGTGCCCGGGCGCGGTTGCACTCACGGATGGTCCGCGTCATGCCGTCTGTTCGGGGCGCGCGCAGCGGATGTGCCTCCCGCGCCGCGAAGGACGCTTCCAGCAGATACCTGCCCTGCCGCAGCACAAGCCTGCGGGACGACGCCTCCACGATGCGCACGCCCCGGTAGGTGGCCAGCCGGTATTCACGGCCGCGGTACACAACGGCACAGATACACCCTGTAAAGGAGCGTCCGCAGAACGGGATATGCGCGACAGAGGCCATCACGCTGCACGGCTGCGCAAAATCGTTGCACTGTACCCACAGGTAGTCCCGTGGAAAGGCGCTGCCCCGGTCGCCCTCAATGTATCCGGTCCCGCCCGTCAGGTCGATGAATCGGCCGTCCACCGTGAACCCGCCCGCCAGCGTGTGCGCCATGCTGTATACGCTGTGGCTGCACTGCATCGGCAGAAAGCGGAACGGCCCCATGATGTCCGTCCTGAGCGGCGACAGCGGGCCGTAGCGCAACGCGCCCTGCACGCCGGGCAGCTCGGCCGCCACGCCCTCCTCCCCAAAGCAGAAGCCCTGCGCCCCGTCGTACTGCCGGACGGTCCCGTTGGTGATCACCTGGACGAACCGGGTTTCCCCCGCGCGCCCGGCAATGAAACAGATGCTCTCGCCGTTTTTCTGGTGCTTGAGATACACGCCTTCAAAAAGATCCTTCATAGAAACCTCCTTCGGAATATCCGGCGCTTGTCGCCGTTCGGCTCCATTTCGCTACGCGAAACCGCTCGGTCGGTCGTTGCCTCCGCCGGGGCGGGAACAGGAAGCCGCGTGTGGGAAAAGAGGAAGGCCCCCCGCTGTCGCGGGGACGATTACGAGTCTCCGACGGCCTACTTTCTTAGCATTAAGAAAGTAGGCAAAGAACGTTAGGGGGCGTTCCGCTACGCTAAAAAAATTGAATTTCAAATTCCATAACAAATTCAATTTTTTCTTCACGCTTCGCTCCGAGGCCCCCTAAGACCCCCAACGGCAAAAGAGGACTGATTTTTCGGAATCTTTCTTAACAGTAAGAATGACATGCGAAAGATTCTTATCGAAAAATCTGATTGTGAATTTACCCGCGCCTTACAGGCGCGAGAGACTTTTGCAACAGTGTGCATCATTTGTTCCGCCCTTCAGTTTTATATTCCAACTGAATACGAACTATATTCTCTCTATTGGAAATAAAATTCCCTTTGCTCACGCTCTGCCGGCGGAAGAGGAAGAACAGGAACGGAGTATTTTTCTGTGACACTCTCGCATCCGAAGGATGCGGGTAAATCAAAATCCAGATTTTCCGGGAAGCGCCCGTCATGTCATTCTTACTGTTAAGGGCGCGGCGGAAAATCGTTCCTTATTTGCCGTTGGGGGGCCTGGGGGCCTCGGAGAGAGGCGTGAAGAAAAATCATGATTTGATACGGAATTTGAAATCATGATTTTTTAGCCGAACGGAACGCCCCCGGTGTTCTTGGTTACTTTCTTAACACTAAGAAAGTAACGCCATCGGCAGATTTCGTAATCGGCCCCGCGAAAGCGGGGGACTTCCTCTTTTCCCACACGCGGCTTCCGTTCCCGCCCCGGCTCTTGCTCCCATTCGGTCGCATTTCGCCTGCGGCGAAACCGCGCGGCCGGTCGTTGCCTCCGCCGGGGCGGGAGCGGAAGCCGCGCTCCCCAAAGCCCCGCCGCTCACCCTTCCAGCTCAAGGTCCCGCATCGCGGGATTTTCGATGAGGCCGCCCTCCTGCGTGAAGCGTGAGCCGTGGCAGGGGCAGTCCCACGAATGCTCCTGCGCGTTCCATTTCAGCGCGCAGCCCATGTGCGGGCAGCGCGGCGCCGTGGGCGTGAGCAGGCTTGCCGCGGCCTCCAGCGCGTTCAGCGCAAGCTGCGGGCGCAGCATGCTGCGGGAGGGGGAAAACACCGGAGCGTCGTCCGGCCTTTTGCCCTGCACCATATCCGTGAGCAGCATGGCCGCCGCCATCGCGGAGGTCATTCCCCATTTGTTGAAGCCCGTGGCCACGTACAGGTTTTCCGTGCGGGCCGAATACGGGCCGATATAAGGCACGCCGTCCAGCGTCATGCAGTCCTGCGCGGCCCAGCGGTACCGTATGTGGGCGCGGGGATAATGCCGCTTTGCAAAGGCTTCCAGCTCCCGCCATCCGCCGCCCTGCTTTCCCGTGCGGTGGCTGCCGCCGCCCAGCAGCAGCATTCCCTGCGCGTTCCGGAAGGACAGGCCCTCCGCGGCCTCGTCCACATACATACCGCCCACGTTCGCCGCGTTTTCCAGCGCAAGCACATAGGAGCGGTGCTGGTACATCTTCAGAAAATAGCTTCCGTGCCGGTTGAGGAACGGAAAATGCGTCGCCACGATGACCTTCTGCGCGCGGATCGTCCCGCGGTCGGTAACGGCGCTCGTCCCCTCCAGCCTGCGCACGGGCGTGTGCTCGTAGGCCCGCAGCCCTCTGGCCGCGGCCGCGGCAAAGCGCAGCGGGTCGAACTGGGCCTGGCGCTCGAACCGCACGGCTCCCGCCACCGGAAAAGGCAGCGGCAGCTTGTCCGTAAAGCCCGCGTGGAACCCCAGCTTCTCCAGCGCCGCAAGCTCCTTTTCCAGCTTTCCCCGGTCGTCCAGGGAATAGACAAACGCATCCTTTTCCTCGAACCCGCAGTCGATCTCCCGGCACATGCCGCGGTAGCGCGCCAGCGCCGCCTCGTTGGCGTGCAGGTACATCCCCGCCTTTTCCGCGCCGAAGCGGCGCAGCAGCCCGTCGTATACCAGCCCGTGCTGGGACGTTATCTTCGCGGTGGTGTCCCCGGTGGTGCCGGCGCATAACCGGTCCGCCTCCGCCAGCACACAATCCACGCCCGCCTGCCGCAAAAAATGCGCGCACAAAATCCCCGCCATCCCGCCGCCGATGACCAAAACGTCCGTCCGGACGTCCCCCTCCAGCCGCCCGTATTCCGGCATCGCCGCCGTGTCCCGCCACATCGAAAGCATCCGTTTTCCCCATTCCGTCCCTGTTTTTGTGCGGCGCCCGCGTATCATGCCGCCACGGATAGTGTTTACCGCGCGCCGCCCCCTATGCGGCGCCGTGCAAAAACGCCCTGTCTTCCGCCGCAAAAGCAGAAAACAGGGCGTTTTCGGAGTATGCACGCCGCGGCGCTCACAGCAGCACCACGCAGTTGCGTCCGTTCTTTTTGGCAATGTACAGCGCGCGGTCCGCACGGCTCACAAGGTCCTGCAGCACGGGCGCGCTGCCGTCCCGCGCCGGGCTGTACACCGTTACGCCCACGCTCACCGTCAGCGGGCCCGCGCAGCAGCCGTCCGGCGCACAGGGGCCAAGCTCCTCCACGGCGCGGCGCAGGCGCGCTGCCTGGCGCATGGCTTCGGCCGTGTCCCGGCAGGGCGTGCACAGCAGAAATTCCTCGCCGCCGAACCGGCATACCATGTCCGAGGAGCGCGCCAGCACGCTCTGCAGCGCGCCGCCCACGCGGCAAAGCGCGCCGTCGCCCGCAAGGTGGCCGTGCGCGTCGTTGTATTCCTTAAAATGGTCGATATCCGCCATCAGAACAGCCATCGGCTTTTCGCAGCGGCGGCACATGACCAGCATGGTCTCCGCCTTTTCCTGCCCGCCTCGGCGGTTCAAAAGGCCCGTGAGCATGTCGGTGCCGCACTCCTGCCGCAGCTGTTCAATGCGCCGTTCGTCCCCCGCCCGCGCTCTGCGCGAGAGCACGCGCCCCGTGGCGTATGCCGCAAAAACGAACGCGCCCGCGCGCAGCGCCGCGGCCAGCACACACCGGCCCGCGCCTTTGTCATATCTGCTGATGATCGCTCCCGCCCCTTTTCGAATTTCCACATATTCCCATTTTCATCCCTTTGATTGTAGCAGGAAGCAATGTCGAAAAAGCGCAAAGCATGCCCTGCATAAAGGTGAGCATACAGAAGAAAACCGGAGGATTTCAAAGCAAAACCCGCTTTTTTTACGGAATCCACAGAAAAAACAGCGTTTTTTCGCGGTTTCTGCAAAAATATTGCAAAAAAAATGGGTAAAATATATTGACAAACCGGCAAGCGGCCCGTATAGTATCATTTGTGCGCTGCAAAGCGCAGCCATCTTAACATACGCCAGCGTAACATGCGCCGCTGCAGCCGCTCCTTCGGGCGGTGTAACAAACCTTTTGCGGGGTGGCGCTCTCTTCGCTGGGCCCGGGGCTTCCCCGGGAAAAGCCGCAAAGGGGGATGCATATGGACAATTCTATCATCGTTGCACTGAAAAACATTGTTGTCGATTTCGACGGCGAGCCCATTTTAACAGGGCTTTCCCTCGACATCCATGACAAGGAGTTCGTCACACTGCTGGGGCCTTCGGGCTGCGGGAAAACGACGACGCTCCGCGTCATCGGAGGGTTCGTGGAGCCGAGATCGGGCAATGTTTTTTTTGCGGGCAGGGACATCACGCGCCTGCCGCCGTACAAACGGCAGGTCAACACCGTGTTCCAGAAATACGCGCTGTTCCCGCACCTGAACGTGTTTGAAAACGTGGCGTTCGGGCTGCGGCTGCAGAAGCTGGACGAAAAAAGAGATCCGCTCCCGCTGTCTGGAGATGCTGGAGCTGGTGGGCCTGAAGGGCTACGAGCGGCGCAACACGGCCGCGCTCTCCGGCGGGCAGCAGCAGCGCGTGGCCATCGCGCGGGCGCTTGTGAACCATCCGAAGGTGCTTTTGCTGGACGAGCCGCTGGGCGCGCTGGACCTGAAGCTGCGCAAGGATATGCAGATCGAGCTCAAGCGCATCCAGCAGAGCCTTGACATCACGTTCATTTACGTCACCCACGACCAGGAGGAGGCCCTCACCATGTCGGACACCGTCGTGGTGATGAACCGGGGCGACATCCAGCAGATCGGCTCGCCCCAGGATATCTACAACGAACCGAACAACGCCTTTGTGGCGGATTTCATCGGCGAATCCAACATCCTGGACGGCGTGATGCTGCGGGACTTCCGCGTGGAATTCGCCGGGCAGGAATTCACCTGCGTGGACGCGGGCTTCGGCAGCCGGGAGATCGTGCAGGTGGTGGTGCGCCCGGAGGATATCCAGGTGGTGCCCGCCATTCAGGGCCAGCTGACGGGCCTGGTGGAAAACGTCATCTTCAAGGGCGTGCATTACGAGATGCACGTGCGGCAGGCAGGCTACGAGTGGATCATCCACTCCACACAGGCGTCGCAGGTGGGCGAACTCATCGGCATGAACATCGGGCCGGACGAGATCCACATCATGCACCGCACGCAGGGGTGACGGCCGATGAAAAAGACAAAATGGACCGCTTCGCCCTATCTGGTATGGATGGTGGCGTTCATCGCCGTGCCGCTGGCCATCGTGGTGTATTTCGCATTCACCGATAAAGCCGGGCATTTTACGCTGGAAAACATCATGGGCCTGGGCGCGTACACCACGGTGTTTGCCCGCAGCATCGTCCTGGCGGCCATCGCCACGGCCATCTGCCTTGTGCTGGCCTTTCCCGTCAGCTACCTGCTCTCCCGCATGCGGCCCGCAAGCCAGCGCATGATGCAGATGCTCATCATGCTTCCCATGTGGATGAATTTTCTGCTGCGCACCTATGCGTGGATGAGCCTTCTGGAGCACAACGGCATCATCAACCGCTTTCTGGGGCTGCTGGGCGTCGGGCCGTTCAACATGATCAACACCTCGGGCGCGGTGGTGCTGGGCATGGTGTACAATTACCTGCCCTATATGGTGCTGCCGCTGTACACCATCATGGTCAAAATCGACAACAGCGTCATCGAGGCCGCGCAGGACCTTGGCGCAAACGTGTACCACGTTGTGGCAAAGGTGCTGGTGCCGCTTTCCATGCCGGGCATCACCACGGGCATCACCATGGTGTTCGTGCCCAGCATCTCCACGTTCATCATCAGCCGCATGCTGGGCGGCGGCTCGAACCTGCTCATCGGCGACCTCATCGAGCTGCAGTTCCTGGGCAACAGCTACAACTACAATCTCGGCAGCGCCATGAGCCTGGTGCTGATGGTCATTGTGCTTTTGTGCATGAGCTTCACCACTGCCGACACCGAGGAAATGGAGGCGATGGTATGAAAAAGGGCCGCCTGCTTGCAAACGCATATCTGGTGCTGGTGTTCGGCTTTTTGTACGTGCCCATCGCCGTGCTCATCGCGTTCAGCTTCAACGAAAGCAAAAGCCGCACCGTGTTCACGGGCTTTACCTTTAAATGGTACCAGAACCTGTTCCACAACGACATGGTGCTGAAAAGCCTGGGCGTTTCGCTGGGCGTGGCCTTTGCGGCGGCGTGCATCGCCACCGTGGTGGGCACGCTGGCCGCCATCGGCATCAGCAGCATGAATAAGCGCGCCCGGGGCGCCGTCATGGCCGTCAGCTATGTGCCCGTCGTCAACCCGGAGATCATCACCGGCGTTTCGCTGATGCTGCTGTTCGTGGTGTTCAACCGACAGGTCAGCGCGGCGCTCTCGTGGCTTCTGCAGCGCGAGGTGGAGCTTCAGGGCTTCGGCCTGGGCACGCTGCTCATCGCGCACATCACGTTCTGCCTGCCCTATGTCATCTTCAACGTCAGCCCCAAGCTGCGCCAGCTGGACCCGGCCGTTTACGACGCCGCGCTGGACCTTGGCTGCAATCCCCGGCAGGCGTTTTTCAAGGTGGTGCTGCCGCAGCTCACGCCGGCCATCCTGTCGGCGTTTCTCATCAGCCTCACCTATTCCATTGATGATTTCATCATTTCCTATTTCACCTCCGGCACCATGCAGACGCTGCCCATCGCCATTTACAGCATGACGAAGAAAAAGGTCAGCCCGGAGATCAACGCGCTTTCCGCCATCATGTTCGTGGTGATTTTAACCATCATCCTCGCGGCCAACGCCGTGGATTCCGCAAAAGAGCGCCGCCTGCGCAGGGCCGCGCGCGCAGAGGAGGGCAGGCGATGAAGCATATCCTGAAGGCAAAAAAACGCTTTTTGTGCCTGCTTCTTGCGGGCGCGCTTGCGGCCTGCCTGTCCCCCGCGGCCCTTGCCGCACCGGACGGCGTGGAGGTTGCCCCCGGTTACGATTACACCCGCTTCAAGGACGCGGGCATTACGCTGAACGTCTACAACTGGGGCGAATACATCTCCAACGGCACCGACGGCTCCATGGATGTGGTGAAGGAATTTGAAAACCTGACGGGCATCCGCGTCAACTACACCACCTATGACACCAACGAGAGCCTGTACGCCAAGCTGAAAAGCGGCGGCGGCAATTACGACGTCATCATCCCCCAGCGATTATATGATCGGCAAAATGGCCGCCGAGGGCATGCTGGAGGAGCTTGACCCCGCCAATATCCCCAACGCGGCGCTCATCGGCGACGCATACCGCTCCAAACCGTTCGACCCTCAGAACAAATACAGCGTGGCCTATACCTGGGGCCTCGTGTGCATCGTGTACAACCGGACGATGGTGGACGAGGGCGACCTGGAACAGGGCTGGGGCATCCTGTGGGACGAAAAGTACGCCGGGCAGGTGCTGATGTTCAACAACAGCCGCGACGCGTTCGCCATTGCGGGCAAGCTGCTGGGCAATTCCATCAACCCCGGCTCCGTGCAGGAGATCGAACAGGCGGCCGAAAAGCTGAAAGAGCAGAAATCCGTGGTCCAGAGCTATGTGATGGACGAGGTGTTCGACAAAATGGGCGGCGGCGAGGCCGCGCTGGCCCCCTATTACGTGGGCGACGGCGTGACGATGATGGCCGACAACCCCGACCTTGCCATGTTCATCCCCGCCGAGGGCACCAATATCTACATCGACGCCATGTGCATCCCCAAAGGCAGCCGGAACAAAGAGGCCGCGGAAATGTTCATCAACTTCATGTGTGAAACGCAGGTAGCGCTGGCCAATGCGGAGTACATCTGCTATTCCTCGCCGCAGGTAGAGGTCCCCGCGCTTCTGGACGAAGAGACCCGGGAGAACGAGATGATGTACCCCGGCGCAGACATGCTTTCCCGGTGCGAGACCATGGAGGTGCTGCCCGACGAGCTGAACAGCGCCATGGACAAGGCATGGAGCGATGTGCGCAGCTACGACGCCGCGGGCAACGGGTGGGTGATGCCGCTGATGCTGGTGGCAATGCTGGCCCTTTCCGGCGTAGGCTACTGGCGCAAAGCGGTACGCCGCCGGCGCAGCCAGTTTTAAACGCCATTCCCTTTTTACAAGGCAATGAACGCAAAGGCGCCGCCGTTCTTCGGAACGGCGGCGCTCCTGTCTGTCGAAAAAGACTAAGGCAACGCCGCACAGTTCACGGCTGACGCCTGAAGCGTCGCCTCGCTTGCAGATTTTCCGGCAACTGTCACAAAAATGCTCGCGAATACACAAAGTATTCGCTGCGCTTTTTGTTTAACCTGCCAAAAAACCGGCCGGCGCGATTCGGCTCTTAGAATTGTGCGGTATTGCCCTAAAAAAAACTGCTTGCCCGCCCGGCGCATGTCCGGGCGGGCAAACGGGTTTTCAACTTTTTCCTGCGGCGGCCCCCACGTTACGGCGTCAGCCGTAACTTGTGCGGCGCCGCCCTATGGGCGCGTTACCAGCCGCAGATATTCCCGCCCCATCTGCGGCGGGAACCGGTGGCGCAGGCCCGTCTGCAGCGTCAGGTGCACGCGCCCGCCCGCGCTGTGCAGCGCACCGTACAGCATCTGCGCCATTTCGATGCAGTCGCTGTCCTGCGTACCGCAAAAAAGATGCACCTCTACGTTTTTTTTCGCCAGCGCACGGCAAACCGCTGCGCATTCCTTCTCAAGCAGCGGTGTCCACGGGGATTGCAGCGCCAGCGTGTCGCAGGAAAGCCCGGTATACAGCAGCGTGCGCAGCAGCATATCACAGCCGGCGGAAAAGCCCGCCCAAACCTGCCGCTCATAGCCCGCGTCCTGCACAATACGCGCCGCGTCCGCTGTCTGCCTGTAATTTTCGCCGTCGTATTCCCAGCGAAACCGCCCCGTACAATCCACCACCGAGGACTGCACTGTTTCCACCTGCGCACCCGCACGCTCCAGCGGCGCCCAATCCCGGCGCGCAATCCCGGCGTTTTGTCCGTTGCCGTGCACCGCCATCACCAACGTTCCGGCAGCGCGCCCGCGCCACGAAAACTGCATCCTGCCCGCACGCCGGGCCTTCTCGTAACGTCCCTCGGAAATTTTGCGCAGCGTCTCAAACCGCGCGTCCCCGAACAGCGGCTTTAAGTCCCCGTCGTCCAGCACCTCGGGACGGTACCAATACTCCTTTTGCTCCACCGCCTCGGCCAGCCACTCCAGCGCCGCAGGCGCGCGGCCCGCCCCGGCGGCAAGGCATGCGAGAAAATAATAAATCTGCGGATGCTCGCCGTCCTTCCATGCCCCACGCTGCGCGAGCAGGAAATCATAGGCCGGTTCATAACCGTCCTGCTCCGCCAACGCCAATACTTCTTCCAATAAAACATCTTCGTTCATGTGTTTATGCTCCTTTTTTGGATTTAAGGGCATAAAAATGCCCGGGAGAGTGATTTCTCCCGGGCAATCACAAAACGAATTTACACAAAGGACACGCCGGGAGCCGCGCCTATCGCAGAAAATTTTTTCATAGATGACCGCTCCCTTTCCATACAGGCTTTCCGGCGTTGCCTCCCACCGGGCCTGTGCCAAAGCACGGGAAACCCGCCGCGTGCAGATTATAAACCTTACGTGCACCGTTTGTCAAGATGCGCCGTTCTTCAAAAAACGGCCCGCGCGCCCCGCCTTCAGGCGCCTTCAGGCGGCGGGTTCCTCGTCCAGCTCCTGCCGCACGAACACGACCTCCTCGTCGTCCTCGTCGAACAGGTAATTTACCATGGGGCTGTGCAATACAAGCTCGGTGGGGCTGAATTTCGCGTCTCCATGCCATAAATAATCCTCATATGCGAGCTTCACTTCTCCATCTACCATTTCATAGGGAACAATAGCGACAAAGTCTGCTTTTAAAAAGCGTACCGCTATATTCTTTTTCTCTCCACCGACTATGATTTCGCCGCAAAACTTCATTTTTAAATTCTCATCAATAAGAAACCATGCATCGTATTCCTCGCACACCCATTTGGCTTCTCCGTAATCATAGGGACGGTAACCATCATACGGGTCACACGCGCAAAGCAAAAGCACGCACAGCAGCGCTGCCGCGATGCACTGGGCAGCACGCCCCAAAGCCCTATTTCGCGTTCTGCACCCTGTACCCGACAATAAACTGTCCATTTTCAATTACCTCCCGCCGCCGGACATCCGCCCGCCGCCTTCAGGCGGCGGGTTCCTCGTCCAGTTCCTGCCGCACGAACACGACCTCCTCGTCGTCCTCGTCGAACAGGCAATTCACCGTGGGGCTGTGCAGTATAAACTCAGTGGGGCTGTATTTTGCTTCGCCGTTCCACAGCTCATTATCTGTCTCAATGGGTGACATATTTTCAACTGCGTCCCTGGGCAAAATCACCACAAAGGAACCTGGTGCAAAAAGAATAGCTATTTTCTGCACTTTGCCATCCACCACTACTTCGCCGTAGCATTGATAATTTTCTTCCTCTTTTACGGTAAACCATGCGCCGTATTCCTCGCATACCCATTTAGCATCTCCATAGTCGTAAGGGCGGCAGCCACTATATGGGTCGCACGCGCACAGCGAAAGCACGCACAGTAGCATAATCGCCGCGCACCGGACGGCATGCCCCAAAGCCCTATTTCGCGTTCTGCACTCTGTACCCGACAATAAATTGTCCATTTTCAATAACTTCCCCCATTGTCTTTTTTTCCGTTGACTCCGCCGAATTATTAAATCGATTGTAAACCATCAATTCTCCGTTCACCTTCTGCACCGCGAATGTATGATACCCCTCAAAAATCGTACCCTTTCGGTTCCAGATCGAAACGATCATCACATCGCCTTCGCCCGCCTCGCGCTCCAGGGCGTCCGGGTCGGTGTATTCCTCGTACTGCACGCCGTATTGCTTCAGCACCTGCGGCGCGCCGTAGGGGTTCGTCCCCCATGCTCCGCCGCCCGCCATCGCGCCGCTTATCTCATAGCGCCGGCCCACCTCGGCCAGGCTGGGGTCCTTCCCCAGCAGATACAGCGCGTTATAGGTCCCGATCACGCCGCACCCGCTGTCCTTCATCTGGGAATTGCCGTAGGCGAATTCTCCCGCCGCGTCAACGCCCTGCCCGTGGACGGGCCGCCCGGAGATATCGTGCATTTTGTTTCTTTCATAGTTTGCATTGCTTGTTTCAATCGCCTGCGCAAGCCCTGTTCCCGGCTCGCTGCCGGGAACGCTGGGAATGGGGGACAAAGCCGTGCTCAGGCCCAGAGCCGCCCGCTCCAGCAAGGGCCGGACATATTTTGTGTACGCCGCGCCAACACCTTCGGCCTGTGCGCGCTCCTGCGCCAGCGTCTGCGCCTGCAGCGCCGCCTGCTGCTCCAAAAAGGCATCCCGCCAGCTTTCCGTGTCCTGCCTTTTTTTCAGTGTACCATATCCCCCGCCGGGCTGCAATGCTTTGCCGGTCTCCGCGCCCGCTTTCCGCCGCTCGGGCCGCAGCAGTTCCGCCAGCGCCTGCCCCGCATACACCGCGTCGCGGTACGCCGGGTCCACGCCCTCAAGCGCAAAGCCGGGCGCGCCCTGCTCCGGCCCGGCAGGCGGCTCCCCGCCCGGCGTGGCCTGCGCCATGCTCCGGCGCTGCCCCGCCAAAAGCATGGTCCCCGCGCCGGACGGCGGGTTCTCCGACAGAGCCGCCCAAGGGGTTCTCTCTGCCCGGCGCGCCTGCCCCGGCCACGCTTCCCCCAAGCCCGGCCACGGCTGCTTTTCCCCTGTGTAAAAGGCATTTTGCGCTCCCGCGCCGTCCGGCAGGTTCTCCGGCAGCGCCGCCCAAGGGGTTCTCTCTACCCGGCGCGCCTGCCCCGGCCACGCTTCCCCCAAGCCCGGCCACGGCTGCTTTTCCCCTGTGTAAAAGGCATTTTGCGCTCCCGCGCCGTCCGGCAGGTTCTCCGGCTGTGCCGCCCAAGGGGGTCTCTCTGCCCGGCGCGCCTGCCCCGGCCACGCTTCCCCCAAACCCGGCCACGGCTGCTTTTCCCCTGTGTAAAAGGCATTTTGCGCTCCCACGCCGGACGGCGCGAACGGCTTCCGCTCCTCCTCCGTAATGAACGGCTGCTTGGCCAGCCGTTCGCTGAACGCCTCGTCCCAGCTTTGCCACGGCTTTTCCTTTCGCTGCTGCGCCGCCTCAAACGCCGCCGTGTAAGCCCGCTTCCGCAGCTTTTCCTCCATTGCCTTTTGCTTCTGTTCCTTCTGGCCCATGCTCCATCCGTCTGCCTTTTTCATGCCGCTCGCCTCCTGCTTTTATTGTTTTGAAAGAGGTTTGCCCCTTCCGCTTTCCAGCATAAACCTTTCCGCGTCCGTTTTTCCGGAAAACACAAAAACGCCGCCGTTCCGAAGAACGGCGGCGCGGCAATATCCTTTTCTAATTGTACAGCAAATGCGATTTACTCTCCTTTTCCTTGTACAAAATCGAAATATCCCCAGTGTTCCAAGTGTCAAAGGTGATCACATACTCGCCCTCCCGAAGCACCGCAACCGACGAACTGCTCACCTCATCGGCATCGGTGATGGTAAAAAACAGCTTCTCCTGCCGCGTCTCCATATTGAACCAGAAAAATTCCTTGTCCATTTTGTCTCCATCTGTTTTGTCGCGGGAAAGATAAAGGGCGTTTTCAAAAACATTTTTCAGGCCCGTAAAATCCCCGTCATATACGATATCCCTTCTGCGGGCGGCAACGTCATACCGCATCACAACGCGGCGTCCGTCGACCCTGTCTGTGTAATAAAAGCAATCTCCCTCAACAAATGAAGCATACAGGCGGGAATCATAGCGACCCGTATACTCGAACAGCCCCAGCCTGCGCACGCCGCCCTCCGGCAGCGTCATCTCGTAATACGGAACCAGCGCCGGTTCCTCCTGGTAAACGGGGAGCTTCCCGTCCTTCTCATACTCCACATCGCGGTACAGCGCGTAAATCAGCTTGTCTTCCCGCAAAACAAGATAATTCATAACATTCTCCGCAAGCAGCTTCTCCTGCCGTGTGTCCAGCGAAACGGCGTAGACGTCCTCCGGGTAATAACCCACAATCAGATGGTCGGTGCACGCCCTGGAATAAAACAGCGTATTTCCCGCAAGCCGCCAACGCTCGACGTCCTTTATTTTTAAAACAACAGCCTCCTCCGCCTTGCTGTACACATAAAGCTTGTACGGATCGCTATCGTCTTTCGTATATACGACATACGTCTCGCTCTCCTGCGCCGGGCACTGCGAAAACGAAACCTTGCCCTCTCTTCCCTGCACCATGTAGCCCATTCCGTTCCGGCTCGGATAATAAACGGCGTCTCCAATGGTGAACGTATACCCCGCGCGTTTGTTGTTCTGCTGGTTGCTGTAAGTCATATCCAGCGTGGTGGGCATGGCCTGCGCCCGCATAAAAAAGTACCAGCGCACAACCATCAGCCCAAGCACCGCCAGAATCGCAAAAAAGCCGATTTGCCGAATCGCTCTGGAACGCCAGGCCCTGTTCATTTACTGCTTCACCCCCATGATGTACCGCTCCCCCAAAACGCTGCCGTCCAGCACAAGCCGCCCGGCCGCATCGTAATACCCTGTGCGTACGACTACTTCGTATGCGACGCGGATTCTTTCTTCTGCGTTTTCGTCATCCTTCTCCTCCAAAATTACGCGGGGCGCCGCCTCCTTCACCTGCTGCGCATGCTCATAGGTCCTGTTCGGAACCAAAGACGCAGCCGTGTTCAGCAGCCCAAGTATCCCCATCACCAGATCCCCATCGATGGGCTTTCCGTTCACACTCCCCACACCCACGCTGTCGCCCGGGCCAAAAAGAGAAACCTGCTGCGTTGCCTGCGCGATGTAATCGGCCAGAGACCGCGTTGAATTTGTGATTTTCTCCGGGGGAGCTTCAACAACGGTAACATCCGTTACCGTAACCGGGCCGGCGGTATTGGCCTTATCCACAAAACGGTGGGTCGTATTTTCTTGCGTGCCGCCCGGCAGCGTCTGATACAGGTATTTCGCGTGCTCTGTAACCTCCGGCGGCAGCTCCACACAATCGATTGCTTCCTGCACATCCGACGAAGCCTTTGGAAGCGGCTTCGACGGGTCCAGCGGCAAGCGGGCCTCGTTGACGATCTGCGAAACGCTCAAGCCCTTGTATTTGTCATACAGCAAATAGGACGGGATAGAACCCACTACACCGGTTTGCACCAAAAACAGATATTGGCTTGTTTCGTCCAAATAGAGCTCTCCGTTTTTCCAGGTACCCTGGTATTCCTGCCCGTAATACTGTATTTTCCCCCTCTGCCCGTCTGTGTGCTGCGTATCCTCTATCCAGCCGTCGGGCTGCGGCGGCTTATCGATCCACGCTTCGGGTGGCGGCGTACCGTTTTTCTCTGTTCCGCCGCTTTGCTGCTTTTCCCCACCGTCAGCCGCCTGCGTAAGGTCGGAAACACCGTTTTGACCAATAGCTGCCAGCCCCGCGCCGTTCTCTTCCGCTCTCAGTGTACCATATCCCCCGCCGGGCTGCAATGCTTTGCCGGTCTCCGTGCCCGCCTTCCGCCGCTCGGGCCGCAGCAGCTCCGCCAGCGCCTGCCCCGCATACACCGCGTCGCGGTACGCCGGGTCCACGCCCTCAAGCGCAAAGCCGGGCGCGCCCTGCTCCGGCCCGGCAGGCGGCTCCCCGCCCGGCGCGGCCTGCGCCATGCTCCGGCGCTGCCCCGCCAAAAGCATGGTCCCCGCGCCGGACGGCGGGTTCTCCGGCAGCGCCGCCCAAGGGGTTCTCTCTGCCCGGCGCGCCTGCCCCGGCCACGCTTCCCCCAAGCCCGGCCACGGCTGCTTTTCCCCTGTGTAAAAGGCATTTTGCGCCCCCGCGCCGGACGGCGCGAACGGCTTCCGCTCCTCCTCCGTAATGAACGGCTGCTTGGCCAGCCGTTCGCTGAACGCCTCGTCCCAGCTTTGCCACGGTTTTTCCTTTCGCTGCTGCGCCGCCTCAAACGCCGCCGTGTAAACCCGCCTCCGCAGCTTTTCCTCCAATGCCTTTTTCTTCTGTTCCTCCTGGCCCATGCTCCATCCGTCTGCCTTTTTCATGCCGGACGCCTCCTGCTTTTATTTTGTTTTGAAAGAGGTTTGCCCCTTCCGCTTTCCAGCATAAACCTTTCCGCGTCCGTTTTTCCGGAAAACGCAAAGGCGCCGCCGTTCCGAAGAACGGCGGCGCGAAATTTTCCTTTTTTCTGTAAGAGGTGTTTGCCCGTCCGGCGCGGGTCCGGGCGGAGAAACGGGTTTTCAGGCTTTTTCGGCAGGCCGGTGACTCTCCCTGTTTAAAAACCATCGACGCCGAAAAAAGCCCTTCCCCCCCCTTTCGGCGCATTGACGCAGGAAACCATGTTTTCTTACGGCAACGCGCCTTTTTCTTCCAGAGCAATACCGCACAATTCCAGGTGTCGAATCGCGCCGGCAGATTTTTTTGCAGGTTAAACAAAAAGCGCAGCGAATACTTTGTGTATTCGCCAGCATTTTTGTGACAGTTGCCGGAAAATCCGCAAGCGAGGCGGCGCTTAAGGCATCAGCCGTGAATTGTGCGGTGTTGCCCTAGCTCTTTTCCGCTGCTTCCCGCTCCAGCTCGCCGCAGGCGGCGGCCAGCGCGTTCAGGCCGTCCACAATGCGTCCGGCCACTTCCTCCCTCTGGGTGCGGAACGGCGCGCCGTCTGAAAAGCAGACCGGTTCGCCCGTGACGATGCGCTTTGTTTTCCCGCAGTACACCGGAACAAAGCGCAGATGCGCCCCCGTCCCGGCATGGTACAGCTTTTCCAGCTGCAAAAAGCCCTTGTAGATCTCGCCCGTGGCCGGCGCGGCGCTGTCGTAGGCAACGTCGGGGCACAGCATGATGCTCTCACCGCGCAGCAGCGCCTGCGCGCTTTGCTCCATCATGTCCCGCGTTTCCTTCAGGCTGCGGTAGACCGGGATGGCTCCGAAAGAGCGCACCACCGCGGGCACGGCCAGCGAAAGCACCCCCGCCGCCGCCCAGGCCGCCGGAGCGGGCCAGCCGAACCGTTTGCGGAACGTGTAGCCGTAATACTGGGCAAAGCATTCGTGCCTGTCCAGAAAAACATGCAGCACCCAGGGGCGCGGCTCGTCCGGCAGCAGGGCCAGCGTATGCACCGGGCCGGACATATTGCGGTGATGCACCACATACACGGCGGGCGGCTGCGCTTTCTGCGCGCCGGAGGTATCCCATCTGTGCAAAAACGGGCGGACGCCGGCGCGTAAAAAGCGCGCCAGCGGCCCGTATATCTTCTTTTTATTCACAGCGCCGCCCCCCTGCCGCCGTCCTCCCGGCCCGCCGCGTGCTGCGGGCACTTGTCGGCTTCCGCCTCCATTTCGCCTGCGGCGAAACCGCGCTGGCCGGTTACCGGCCCCGCCTTTTGGGTTTGCCGCGCAAAATCAGGCGCGGCATTTCGCTGCGCGAAACCACCCTGTGCGGTTGTCCGCTTCGCGGCCATGGCTTCGCCGCTTCCGTAAAGCACCGGCCGCGGCGTCTTTTCACTGAACACCCAGCGAAGCTGCACCTGGTAGCTGGCCACGGCCAGAAGCGCGTCCACCAGCAGCTTGGCCAGCATGTCGTCCATGTGCAGCCCGGTGCACGCCGCCCACACGCCCACAAAGGACAGCATCAGCTGCGCCAGCCACAGACAGTAGTATTTTGCCACCGTCGGGCCGATCTTCTTGTTCTGCACATAGGGCAGACGGCGGTTGCAGGTATAGTTCACCACGCTGGAGAGCGTGCGCGCGATGACCGCCGCAAAAAACAGGCGCGGCGCCAGCGGAAGGCCCAGCAGCAGCCATTTCACCAGCACGCAGTATACAAACACGTCCACCACCACGCTCAGCCCGGCGGACATGGCGTACTGCACCAGCCCGCTGCCCAGCTGGTGGATGATGCGCGCGGAATCCGCCACGGTGCGGTAATGGCTGCCCTCGTTGTTGTTGAAATACACCGTCTCGATGGGCACGATGGTATACGGGATGCTGCGCTGCTTTGCGTAGATGAGCATGTTCAGCTCGTATTCGTAGCGTTCGCCGCGCACCTCCAGCAGGTCCCTGTGCATCCCGTTCGGAATGCCGCGCAGGCCCGTCTGCGTATCTTTCAAATCAATGTTGTACAGCACGCGCATGGCCGCCGAGGTAACGCGGTTGCCTGTTGCGCTGCGCGCGGGCGTGCCGGGGCCGAAATCACGGCAGCCCAGCACCAGCGTGCCCGGGCAGGCCTCCATGGCCTCGCACACGCGGCGCACATCCTTTACCGTATGCTGGCCGTCACAGTCCGCCGTCACGATGCCCGCGCAGCCGTCCTCATGCGCGCCGTACCAGCGCAGAGCCGTTTTCAGGGCCGCGCCCTTCCCCCGGTTCTGTTCGTGCGTCAGCACCGTGCAGCCCATCTCCGCCAGCGCCGCGAATACCGGCGCATACGCCGGCCCGCTGCCGTCGTCCACTACAAGCACCGGGCCAAGGCCCGCCGCCAGCACCTCCTGCGCATAGGGAACGAACTCCCCGCCCGGCTCGTACGCCGGGATCACGATACAAACACGCATGCCGCACAACTCCCCATTGAGCGCCCGCTCTTCCGCAGGGCTTTCATCTCTATCTATAAGACGATTTGACACACCAAATCAACTACACAATTTTAAGAAATTCTTAAAAATAAATCAAGGGGGGATAAACGGCGCTCCTGCTCCGCTTATCCCCCCCTGCGGCGTGGCCCGCCGCCCTTTTTCCGGCTTTTCACGGCAGGAAAAAAACTTTACAGCCGCGCCCCTCAAATGCGCCCCTGCCGCCGCAGCCACGCCACGGTGTCGGCCAGCGTCGTGCCGAAGGGGCGCGTGGTATAGCCCAGCTCCCGCGCGGCCTTCGCATGGGAAAAGCGCGCGCCCGACGAAAGCGTGTACAGCGAATACGCCGTGTACAGCGGCGGCTGGCGCAGCAGCCTGTAATACTGCTCGGAAAGAGGCGCCGCAGCCCTGGCCAGCCACAGCGGCAGCATCACCCGCACCCGCCTGCGGCCCGTGATGCGGTGCAGCATGGCCAGCACGTCCCGCACCGTGCAGTACCGGCCGGAAAGGATATAGCACTCCCCCGGCCGCCCCCGCTCGCAGCAGGCCAGTATCCCCGCCGCCACGTCGCGCACGTCCACAAAGTCATAACCGCCGTCCACGCCCGCGGCCAGACGGCCCGTGCAGAAATCCTGCACCAGCTGCGTCAGGTGTCCATGGCCGTAGTCATACGGGCCGCAGATGCCCGAGGGATGCACGACGCGGACGTCCAGCCCCCGCGCGCGGGCCGCCAGCGCATAGGCCGTGGCCGCGGCCTTTGTTTTGGCGTACAGCCCAACCACCGCGCCGGGGCTGAACACGTCCGTCTCCGACACCGGCGCGCCGCCGGGCTTTTCCGGCAGCGCGTGCACCGAGCTTACATGCACCAGCTTTTTCACGCCGCGGCGCACGCAGGCGTCCACCACGTTTTTTGTGCCCGTCACATTTACGTCATAAACGTTCTGGTCGAACCGGGAGGCGATGCTCACGATGCCCGCGCAGTGGATGACCGTCACGTCCCGCCCCTCCGCGCCCGCGAACAGCGCCTCCAGCGAGGCCGGGCTGCGCACGTCGCCCGCCACGGCCTCCACGCCCCCGGGGAGCTGGGGCGCGTGCTCCTCCCCCGGCAGAACGAGCGCGCGCACCTGCCTGCCCGCGCGCGCCAGCCTGTGCGCAACGGTATTGCCCAGATGGCCCGTCGCGCCTGTTACGAGATACAGCTCCTTCATGGCCCGCCGCCTTTCCCAACGCCCCGCGCAGCGGGGCGTGCCTGCCGTGTGTGATGCTTCCTTCCTTTATTATTCTACCACGCATTTATCTCTAAACTTTGAACAGCGCCCCGGCGCGGGATATTTTTCCGCCCGGCCGCGCGGCCTTCCCGGCGCACCGCGGGCGGCCGCTTTGCGCGGCTGTTCCCCTCCGCGGCAAAATGTGGTATTCTAAGAAATAGCTTTTGGCTGTTTTTGCAGGCACAAGGCATACCGCGGCGCACAGCGCGCCGCCCGGAACAGAGGACGTGAAAAACATGAATGAAGCACAACGCATCACCGAATGGGTGGAACAAAAAAAGGAAAGCGCCATTGCGCTGGCCAGGGCCGTCTGGGGCTTTGCGGAGCCGAACTGGCGCGAAACGCAGAGCGCCGCCGCCATCAGCGCCGCGCTGGAGGCCGAGGGCTTTGCGCTGGAGCGCCGCCCCTGCGGCATGGAGACGGCTTTCGTCGCCACATGGGGCGGCGAAGGGCCGGTCATCGCCTTTTTGGGCGAATACGACGCGCTGCCCGCGCTTTCCCAGCAGGCGGGCCGCGCTGAAAAAGCGCCGCTTTGCGAGGGCGCGGCAGGCCATGGCTGCGGGCACAACCTGCTGGGCGCGGGCAGCTTTGCCGCAGCCGTGGCGCTGAAGGACTACTGCCTCGAAACCGGCCTGCGCGCCACCGTCAAATACTTCGGCTGCCCGGCTGAGGAGGACGGCGGCGGAAAGGTGTTTTTCGCCCGCGCCGGATATTTCGACAAGGTGGATGCGGTGTTCGCCTGGCATCCCGGCCCCGCGAACTACGTCAGCGGGCAGGGCTGTCTTGCCGTGACGGGCGTGCTGTACAGCTTTAAGGGACGCACGGCCCACGCGGCGGGCGCGCCCTTTGCCGGGCGCAGCGCGCTGGACGCGGCCGAGCTGATGAACGTGGGCTGCAACTATCTGCGGGAACACATCATCCCCGAGGCGCGGCTGCATTACGCTTACCGCGACGTGGGCGGCACCGCCCCCAACGTGGTGCAGGAGAGCGCCTGCGTGCATTACTACATCCGCGCGCCCCGTGTGGCCCAGATGCTGGACATCAAGCGGCGTGTGGACGATGTGGCCCGGGGGGCCGCGCTGATGACGGGCACGGCGCTCACCATCCGCGAGGTGGACGGCTTCTCCGACTATGTGCCCAACAGGGCGCTGTCCGAGCTGCTGTGGCAATGCATGCGGGAGGTGGGCGCGCCCGCCTGGGACGAAGCCGACCGGGCGCTGGCCGCACAGTTCGCCGCCACGCTCTCCGCCGGGGAGCGCGCGGACAACCTGGCCTCCACGCTCTCGGCCACGGACCTGCCGCTGTCCCATTATGCGGGCAAGGACCTGGACGACGGCATCGCGCCGTTCTTTTACGACCCCAAAACCGCCGAGCCCGGCAGCACCGACGTGGGCGACGTGAGCTACTGCGCGCCCACGGCTCAGTGCTACTACGCCGCCGGGGCGCTGGGCACGGGCGGCCACACCTGGCAGATGGCCGCGCAGAGCTGCAGCCCGCTGGGCTTCAAGGGCATGCTGGCGGCGGCGGCAGCCATGGCGCTGGCGGGCGCGCGCGCGGCAGCGGACCCCGCGCTTCTGGCCCTGGCCAGAGAGCAGCACGCGCAGCTGCCCGGACGGCTACACCTGCCCCATGCCGGAAAACGCCGTCCCCGCATATGTGGAATAGGCCCCGGCCCGGCGGGCGCGGCGGCGCGTGAAGGCACGCCTTTGGGCGCCCGCGCCCGGCGGCCGTATTTGCGGAAGCGCCCCTGCCCCGCCGGCGCGGGCGCCTTCCTGCCCGGCGGCAAAAAAACACGCGCGGAAGGGCCCGAAACGGCCGCGGCCGCTTGTGTTTTTGCCCCGTGCTGCTGTATAATAAACGCAAAGGCGCCCGGTGCGGCCGGGCACGCCCGCACAAAGAAATGGGGGCTTTTTCATGTGGGCCGTTTACGCGGGGCTTTCCGCATTGTTCGCCAGCCTGACGGCGATCCTCGGCAAGATCGGCGTCCAGGGCATCAATTCCAACCTGGCCACGGCCATCCGCACCATCTTCGTGCTTGTGATGGCCTGGGGCATGGTGTTCATCACCGGGGCGCAGTCCGGCATGAAGGACATCGGCGGCAGAAGCCTTGTGTTCCTCATGCTCTCCGGCCTTGCCACAGGGGCAAGCTGGCTGTGCTATTATAAGGCGCTGCAGGTGGGGCAGGTGGCAAAGGTCGTCACCATCGACAAATTCAGCCTCATCCTCACATTTCTTCTGGCCGCGCTTTTCCTGGGGGAAAAGCTCACGCTCAAAACGCTGCTGGGCGGCGTGCTCATCACCGTCGGCACGCTCGTTGTGGCGCTGTGACCACACCGGATAAGGAGTACAAATGGAAACGAATTTTGACTGCATTGTCGTCGGCGCAGGCCCAGCGGGGCTTTCGGCGGCGCTGAACCTGCGCCAGCGCGGCAAGACCGTGCTGGTGGTGCACAGCGGCGAAACGCTGCTGGCCAAGGCCGAGCAGGTGGACAACTATCTGGGCATGCCGGGGCTGTCCGGCAAACAGATGATGGAGCGCTTTACGCAGCACGCCCGGGACGCGGGCGCTGTGCTGCGCAAGGGGCGCGCGGGCAACGTCATGCCGTTCGGCGGACGCTTCATGGTCAACCTGGACGGCGATATCCTGGAAACGGGCGCCGTGGTGCTGGCCTGCGGCGTTTCCAAGGCAAAGCCCGTGCCCGGCGAGGCCGAGCTGCTGGGCCGCGGCGTTTCCTACTGCGCCACCTGCGACGGCATGCTGTACCGCGGGCGCGCGGTAGCGGTGTGGGGGCTTTCCCCCGAAGCGCCGCAGGAGGCCAATTTCCTGCACGGCATCGGCTGCTCCGTCACCTACATCGCGGGCCGCAGGCCCGACACGCTGGAAGCGGGCGTGGCCTTCCGGGCCGGGCGCGTGGAGGCCGTGGAGGGCGGGGCCGCCGTGGAGGCCGTGCGCGTGGGCGGCGCCGCGCTGCCCGTACAGGGCGTTTTTATCCTGCGCGCGGCCACGCCGCCGGACGCGCTGGTGCCCGGCCTTGCGCTGGAAAACGGCTTTGTAAAAACAGACGCCGCCATGCGCACCAACATTCCCGGCCTGTTCGCCGCGGGCGACATGACGGGCAAGCCGCTGCAGGTGGCCAACGCCGTGGGCGACGGCCTTGTGGCCGCGCTGGCCGCCGTGGACTATCTGGACGGCGTCAGCCCCATGACGGATTGACGCGCGGTGTTCCCGCGCAAACATCATACACAGATCAAGGAGGCCCTGCTTTGAAACGGACGGATTATATTTCCTGGGACGAATATTTTATGGGCGTGGCGCTGCTCACCGCGCAGCGCAGCAAGGACAACACCTCACAGGTGGGCGCGTGCATCGTCAGCCGCGAAAACAAGATTTTGTCCATGGGCTACAACGGCATGCCCACAGGCTGCTTCGACGACGACATGCCCTGGGAGCGCGAGGGCGAACCGCTGAAAACCAAATACATGTATGTCTGCCACGCCGAGCTGAACGCCATACTGAACCATGCCTCCGGCACAGGCAGCCTGAAGGGCGCGCGCATCTACACCACGCTGTTCCCCTGCAACGAATGCGCCAAGGCGCTGATCCAGAGCGGCATCTCACAGGTCATCTATTACGAAGACAAATACGCGGATTCCGATTCCGTGATCGCCAGCAAACGGATGTTCGACATGGTGGGCATCCGCTACACGCCGTACAAGCGCACGGGCCGCGGCGTGGAGCTGGCGCTGTGAGCCGTGCGCTCCGGCTGATGCAGAAAACCAGAGCGGCGCTCCCTCTTTGAAAGGGAGCGCCGCTCTGGTTTGTTTTTATCCCGCCTGCATGTCAGAGCCCCTGCGCGGCAAGCACCCCGGCCATAACGGAAACACCCTTCACGATGTTCTCCGGCGTGGGGGTGGAAAAATTCATGCGGAAGCTGCCGCACGGCGCTTCTTCGTCCACCATGAACGCGTTGCCCGGCACAAGCGCCAGCTTGCGCGCAAGGCATTCCCGCACAAACGCGGGCATGTCCGCTCCTTCGGGCAGCGTGCCCCAGATGAACATGCCGCCCTCGGGCCGCGTATAACGGACCTGCGGGCACTTTTCATCCAGCTGTTCCATCATCAGCGCCGCCTTGGCCGCGTAAATTTTGCGTATCTCCCGGATGTGCGCGTCCATATCCGTGCGCGTCAGCATGGCCTCGCATACACGCTGCGCCCACACGTTGGTGTGCACGTCGCTGCACTGCTTCGCCACCACAAAGGCGGCCATCAGCTTTTTGTCGCAGACGCAGTACGCAAGGCGCATGCCCGGGCACAAAATTTTGGAAAAACTGCCCGCGTAGATAACGGCGCCCTCGGTGTCCATGCTTTTGATGGACGGCACCGGCTCGCCCGCGATGCGCAGCTCCCCGTAGGGGTCGTCCTCCAGCACGGGCACGCCGTACCGCACCGCAAGCGCATAGACGGCCCTGCGCTTGGCAAGGCTCATGGTCTTGCCCGTGGGGTTCTGGAAATTGGGGATGCAGTAGAAAAAGCGCGGCTTTTCCGGCGCGGCAAACACGGCCTCCAGCGCGGCCAGGTTTACGCCGTCGTCCTCCATCGGCACGCCGGCCAGGCGCGCGCCGCTGCTGCGGAACGCGTTGAACGCCCCCAGGAACGCCGGGTTTTCCACAGCCACCACGTCGCCCTCGTTGCAAAGGCATTTGGCCGCGAAATCCAGGATCTGCTGGCTGCCGGATGTAATGAGCACGCCGTCGTTTTCCTTCGCCACCCGTTCGCGCCGGTTGGCAAAGGCCCGCACGGCTTCGCGCACCGAGGGCACGCCCTCCGACACCGAATACTGCAGCGCGGCCACAGGGTCCTGCCGCAGCAGTTCGTCCGAAAAGCGCGCGATGTCCTCCGCCGGGAATGAATCCGCCGCCGGGTTCCCGCCCGCAAAGCTGATGAGCGTCGGGTCGCTCATCTGCTTGAGTATCTCGCGGATGATCGACGGCTTCATATTGCGCATCTTATCCGAGATTTTGAATTCCATGTTCTTTCCCTTCCCTTTCCGTATCCTTTGGCCGCCCCAAAAGGCGGGCGGCTCATTCCTTTCCGTCTGTTTTGCACGCGCCGGGGATGGCCGCGTAGCTGTGGTCGATGGTGACCACGGCGTAATATTTCGTTTCGCCCGCGTCGTGCGTCTCCACAAGGCTCTGGATGCGTTTGCGCAGCGCGGCGTCCGAAAGCGGAAAATTGTGCGGCACCACGGTGTCGAAAATCAAATTTGTGTGGGACGGCCCCTGCACCATGCGGAAATCGTGGATGGAAAGCTCCGGCGAAATGCTCCGCACCAGCTCCTTCACCCACTCCCGGGCCGTGCCCACCGCGTCGTCGCCCGTCAGGATGGGGTCGTAATGGATGATGAGGCTGATGTGGTCGTTCTCCTGGAAATCCCGTTCGATGTTGTCGATGATGTCGTGGCTCTGCATCACGTCGTTTTCCGCCGCCATCTCCACATGTACGCTGGCAAAACGGCGGCCGGGGCCGTAATCGTGCACCATCAGGTCGTGGGTGCCCAGCACGCCGTCGTAGCTCATCACCTTTTTGCCGATGTAATCCGTCAGCTCCTCGCTGGGCGCCTCTCCCAGCAGCGGATCGACCGTTTCCTTCAGGATGCCCACGCCGCTCCACAAAATGAACAGCGCCACGCCAAGGCCCATCCAGCCGTCCAGCTCCAGCCCCGTCAGGCCCGAGACCACGCTCGCCGCCAGCACCGCCGCCGTGGAGATCACGTCGTTGCGGCTGTCCATGGCCGTGGCTTCCAGCGCGGCCGAGCCGATGCGCCTGCCCACCTTTTTATTAAAGGCCGCCATCCACAGCTTCACGCCGATGGAGAGCAGCAGCACCGCCACGGTGACAAGGCTGAACTCCACGGCCGTGGGGGACAGGATCTTGCCGATGCTGGAACGCGCCAGCTCCACGCCGATGACGAGGATCATCACCGAGACGGCCAGCCCCGCCAGATATTCGATGCGCGCATGGCCGTAAGGGTGTTCGTCGTCCGCGGGCTTTGCCGAAAGCCGGAACCCCACCAGCGTGATGACGCTGGACGAGGCGTCGGAAAGGTTGTTCACCGCGTCGGCCGTAATGGAGATGCTGCCGAACAGCGTGCCCACCGCCAGCTTGGCCGCACACAGCAGCACGTTGCAGAAAATGCCCACCGCGCCCGCCAAATTGCCGTAAGCGGTGCGCACGGCAGGGTCGTTCACGTCCGTGCTGTTTTTGATAAAGCGTTTTACCAGAAAGTCCGTCAAAGCCGCCGCCTCTTTTCCAGAATTATACAAATTTCAGATTCTTTTTATTATACGGCGAAGGAGGCAAAAGTGCAACCCGTTTGCAGCGGCTGACCGCCGGTGGCCGCCGCTTTGCCCAAGCTGCGCCCGCTTTTCTTGGGCAAGGCGACGGTTTTCCGGCGGCGTGCTGTGCAAGCCCTTTGCTTTTTGGTATGATACAGTCAAGAAGCAGCTTTACCGCTGTTCACATTTGTATCAGGAGGTGCTCAGGATGACAACAGCAAGGGACCCGCAGAAGAAAAAGCGCGCGCCGTCGAAGGGCCGGGTGCTCCTGTGGGCCGGCGTTTTTCTCTTGAATTTCGTTTTGCTCACAGCGGCGGTTTCCCTGGCGGTATTCCCGCAGGCGGGCCCGCTGACGGCCGAGCGGCTGGCCCGGCTGCCCTATTTTGAAGGCTGCGAGCTTCTGGACGTGCACACGAGGGCGGGCGGTTCTGCGCGGCTGTTCGGCCAATCGGACGCGGACTGGGTGCTTTACCGGAACAGCGCCGGCGAAACGCGCCTTGTGGGCGTCAGCTGGAGCCTTTACACCTCCCGCTTTCGCATCGACGAAAAAACCGACGCCGCCGTTCCCGGCGACAGGCTTTATCACACCGCTCAGGCTCAGAGCGGTTCCGGCCTGTATGAGGTCTCCGTTCAGACGCAGGACCGGATCATGGACGCGCGCTGCATTGCCGGAATGCAGGCCCCTCAAAGCAGCGTATGGCTCTATATTTCCCTTGCGCTGGGCCTGACGCTGCTGGAAGCCGCCGTCCCGCTGTTTATTCAGCGCCGCCGCAAAGGCGCGTTGGCGTAAGAAAACATCGGTTTTGGGCCGGACGGTTTGACGCGCAGCGTCAAAAGGCGCGTTGACGCAAGAAAACATCGGTTTTGGGCTGACGGTTTTGGCGCACAGCGTACTCAAAAAGTCTGGCAATCCACAAAGGATTGCCAGGCTTTTTTCGCGCACTGTACATCCAAAACCGCCGGGCCAAAACTGCGCAGCACCCTTGAAACGGGAATTTTCGATGCAGAGCAAGGAAAATTGCCGCAGGCACCCTTTGTGGTTGTCAAGGCGATTTGACGAAGCTATGCGCGGAAATTCCCGCTTCAAGGACGATGTTTTCTTACGCCAACACGCCTAAAGGCGGGCCATGATTTTGGCCTGCAAGTGTGCCGAACGAGGCCATGCGCAAAAATTTTTGTTTCCGGGCGATGGCTTCCTGCGTCAACACGCTTAAGCCGGGCGTAAAATACAACCAAAAGCGGAAGGCCTTTGGCCTTCCGCTTTTCCATTCCCGCATTTGCCGCATTTCACAAATTGCACGCCTGTACCGTGTCCGGGGCCGGGGCCGCCGCGTTTTGTTCGGGCGCGTCCGCTTCCCCTCCGCCCCGCACGCCGCCCTGCGCTGCGTTTGCAGCAGTGCCGCACCGCCGTGCCAGCGACAGAACGTCCTGCGGCGCGTCCAGCAGAAAATCCGCCGCCGCGCCGTTCTCCACGCCGCCCAGAAGCTGCTGGGCGAGGCACTGCTCCACCCGCCGCGTGATGGCCCTGCGCAGGCTGCGCGCGCCGGAGGACGGCTCGTATGCCTCACGCACCAGCAGCCGCGCGGCGGCGGGCGTGTGCGCCAGGCGGATGCCCTGCTGCGCGGCGCGCGCTTCCAGCTCCCGCAGCAGCGTTTCCCCAATGGCCACAAGGTCCTCCTGCGCCAACGGGCCGAATACCAGCACCTCGTCCAGGCGGCCCAGCAGCTCGGGGCTGAAATGCTCGCGCACCTCCCGCATCACCTCGGCCCGCGCGCCCTCGCCCGGCGCGCCCGTGCCGAAGCCCAGCGCCGCGCGCTGGCCCGCCAGGTGCTTCGCGCCCAGATTGGACGTCAGGATCACCAGCGTGTGGGTGAAGTCCACACGCCGCCCCTCGCTGTCGGTCAGCGCGCCGTCCTCCATGATCTGCAGCAGGATGTTCGCCACGTCCGGGTGTGCCTTTTCAATTTCGTCCAGCAGCACCACGCTGTACGGGCGGCGGCGCACGGCCTCCGTCAGCTGCCCGCCCTCGCCGTAGCCCACATAGCCCGGCGGCGCGCCCAGCAGGCGTGCCACCGTGTGCTTTTCCATATATTCGCTCATATCAAAGCGCAAAAGCGTCTTTTCACTGCCAAAGCAGCAGTCCGCCAGCGCCCGGGCCAGCGCTGTTTTTCCCACGCCCGTGGGCCCCAGGAACAAAAACGCTCCCATGGGGCGCGCCGTGCTGGCAAGCCCAAGCCGGGCGCGCTGCAGCGCGCCCGCAACGGCGCGCACCGCGTCCGGCTGGCCTACCACGCGGCCGGACAGCGTCTGCTCCATCGCCGCCAGCGTGGCCGTCTGGGCCGCCGTCAGCTTTTCGGCCGGCACCCCGCTCTGGCGCGACACCACCGCCGCGATGTGCGCCGCCGTCACGGCGGGCTTTTCCGGCCCTCCCGGCCGCTCCGCAGCCTCGATGCGCACCGCGCTGCACGCCTCGTCCAGCAGGTCCAGCGCCTTGTCCGGCAAGAAGCGTTCGGGCAGATACCGCGCCGAGAGCGTCACTGCCGCCCGCACAGCCTCCGGCGCGATCTCCACTCCGTGATGCGCCGCGTAGCGCGGCGCAAGCCCCTGCAGGATCTCCACGGCGGTCTCCTGGCCCGGCTCCTCCACCTCCACCGCGCCGAAGCGCCGGGCCAGCGCCGCGTCCTTTTCAATGTGGCGGCGGTATTCCACCCGCGTTGTTGCGCCGATGAGCTGGATGTCCCCGCGCGCCAGCAGGGGCTTGAGGATGCCGCAGGCGTCGATGCCGCCCTCCGCCGCGCCCGCGCCCACGATGGCGTGCACCTCGTCGATGAATAAAATCACGTCCCCGGCGCGCTGCACATCCAGCAATACGTTCTTGAACCGCTCCTCAAAATCGCCCCGGTACTTGGTGCCCGCCACAAGGCTGGTGATGTCCAGCGAAAGGATGCGCTTGCCCCGGAGCTGGGGCGGCACCTGTCCCGCGGCGATGCGCCGGGCCAGCCCTTCCACCACAGCCGTCTTGCCTACGCCCGGCTCGCCCACCAGACAGGGGTTGTTTTTGCGCCGCCGCACCAGGATCTGCTCCATGCGCAGCAATTCGCTGTCGCGGCCCAGCACCGGGTCCAGCTTGTCCTGCTCGGCCAGGCTCGTCAGGTCCTTGCCGTATTTTTCGGCGGCGCGCGCCGCGCCCCGGGGGGCTCGTTACGGGCCGGGGCGTCTGCTGGAACAGCGGGAACTTGCCCATGCGCCGGCCGCATTCCTTTGCCGCGGCGGCGGGCTCCACGCCAAGCTGCACCAGAATGCGCCCCGCCGTTGCCGGAGCCTCCAGCAGCGCGGCCAGCAGATGCACCGGCTCCACCTTCCCGTCGGACACGGCCTTGGCCTCGATCACCGCGCAGTCCACGCATTTGGAAAGCGCGGGCGTGAAATCCCTTGGGGAAAGGCGCGTGCGCCTGCCGCAGCCCACCTGCTCGCGCAGCAGCCGCCCCACCTGATAGCCGTAGACCTGCCTTTCCAACAAAAGCAGCCGCTTCGCCCGTGTCGTCCCGCACCAGCGCCAGCAGCAGGTGTTCGGTGCCAACGTAAGTATGGCCCATGTCCTGCGCCGCCGCAATGGCGCCGCGCACCACGGCGTTGCCCGCCTTTGAAAATCCGCTGAAAGTGTAATTCATCCGTCCGAACGCTCCTTTACAGGGGAAGTATGGCCGCAAACGGACCGAAAAAAACACGGGCTGCCGGGCCCGTGTTTTTTTTGCGCGTCCGGGCACTCCTGTGCCCCGGCGCTTTTGAGCGTAAGGCCGTGGCCCGTCCCGGGCCGCACGGCCGTTTTTCCGGCTTTGCCGTGCAAAGCCGAAAAAAACACGGGCCGCGCGGCCCGTGTTTTTGATGTTCCTGGTATCTTATGGATGGTTCATTTTGCCAGCGCTTCTTCCAGCGCCAACGCGATCTGGTCCGGGCAGGAGGTGTGCTTGCTGCCGCAGGTAAGGCCCTTGAGGCGCCGGATGGCGTCCTCCGCCCTGAGCCCCGTGAGCAGGGCGCTGATGCCTTTCAGGTTGCCGTTGCAGCCGCCCACGACTGTAACGGATTCGATGACGCCGTCGTCTGTGAGCGTCACTTCAGTGGAAAGAGAGCAAACGCCTTTGTTCTTGCGCGTGTACGTCATTGTTTCGCCTCCAGGAAAATTTCACGTTCCCAGAGCCGCACGGCAAGCGCGCCTTCGCCCTGCACGCCCGGCTCACACTGTCATTTATTGTAGCACAGTGTCGGCGGCGTTACAACGAATGGACGCACAAAGGGAATGCCGCTGTCAAATTTTCGTAAAATGTTCCTGAAGTTTTGCTTTTTCGCCCGCCTTTTTTGGCAAGCTGACTTGTGCAAAACCCCCAAAACGGGGCCGGGGCGGGCTGCTGCCTGCCGTTCATTCCCACCAGCGGCGGGTGACCGGGGCGGCTTCGCCCATACCATAAAAGTTGTCCAGCACGTTGTACACATGCTCGGGGGGTACGTCCTGGCCGTTCAGCGCGTCCGCCACGCGCTGGACAAAGGCCGCGTCCACCGAAACGTCATGCACGCATGCCTCGCCCCAGGCAAGCGCATAGGTGGCATATTCCCCATTCACATCATCGAACGAACACTCGCACACCACCGTATACCTCATACCCGAAATGAACCCCTTTTCCCTTTATTTTCGCGGTAAATCTACGCTTTTATTTTATCGCAGTTCAGACGTGAAAAATACCATTTTTTGTAAAATCGACAAAATCAAAAACAAAACGACAAAATAAAGCAGCCGCACCTTTCCTGTGTTCGCTGCACGCACACAAGCAGGCAAAAATGAAAATGCCGCAGGATGTGCAGCGTCTGTAATCATATCATTACAATAGGGAAATTCATATTGGCAAAAAACACGTATTTTTTTCTTAATACTGTTATCATTGACAAATATTACCTTTTAAGGTAATATTTACTTACCATAAAAGGCAAATATTGCGGGACAAGGAGAAATTTATGAACATTCGAAAGCTCAATGAGATCCGCGAGGTGCGCAATCTTTCCTGCGTCAGCATCGCCGAGCAGTCCGGCGTCCCGTACCGCACGGTGTCGAAATTGTTTTCTGGAGAAAATCAGAACCCCACCTGGGAGACGATCACAGCCATTACCCGCGTGCTGAACTGTTCGCTGGACGAATTGCTGAACACCCATCCAAGCGAGATCTTCAGCTCGGAGGAGATCAAACGCATCCGCAAGTTCCGTTCGCTCAGCGCCCACGGCAAGCGCATGGTGGATATCGTTCTGGACGAAGAATACCACCGTTTTCTGGAGCAGATGTACCGCGAGGAAAAAATCAATGCGTTTAATCTGGTGGATGACATCCGCCAGCTCAGCTATGAGCAGATCGCCAAGGCGTCCCGCTATGTGCGCGCACTGAAAAACGGTTTTTCAGAATAACCGGCAAAACGGCGTGCCGCTCTATTTTTTGCCCGCAATGCATTGACAAAATGCCGCGAAGCGATTAAAATAATAAATGCTCCGCGGATTTAGCTCATCTGGTAGAGCGTCTGCTTCCCAAGCAGAAGGTGGCGAGTTCGAGCCTCGTAATCCGCTCCATTCAAAAACCCCAGCCAAAAGGCTGGGGTTTCAGCTTGGCGCAAAAGCGCAGCTTTTGCGCCAAGCTGCCTACGAACAGGGCCTTTGGCCCCGTTCGCCGCGCACGGCGCGGGGTCATTTTAAATGAAAAAGGGGTTCACCACCCCTTTTTGGCGGCATTCGCCGCGTGGCTTGCACTTTGCTGCGCAAAGATGCATGGCTTTGCCACCGCCAGCTTTTTCCCTGGACTTTTCTTTTACTTCTTTGCTTTTTTCGACAGTCTGAAACCCCAGCCAAAAGGCTGGGGTTTTTTCATTGCGGAGCCGGCGCGTCCAGCACAGCCTGTACGCGGCCTACCTGCCCGTCCTCCAGCATCACCTTGATGCCGTGGGGGTGGGTGGGGCTGTTTGTCAGGATGCGCCGCACCACACCGCGGGTGCGCCTGCCGGTGGGCTGGTCTTTTTTAAGTACGATCTCCACCTGTTGTCCGGGGCGGATGTCCGCACGCCGTTTGCCGTCCATGGGGCGTTCCTCCTTGCCGTTTATCGAATGCGCCGTTTTGCCGCCGGCCGCTTCGCCTAGGGCAAAAGCGACCGCTGGGCCTTGCGCAGCGTGTCCTCGTATGCGCCCGCAAAGCTGCCGTGCAAAAATTTCGGGAAGCCTTCCTCGGCCAGCCGCTGCCAGCACGCTTCCTCGCGGCCCGGCAGGATGGGAAAAAACAACGCGCCCGCCTGCGCGGCCAGTGCCGCGTCGCCAAGCGTATCGCCCACCACCAGCATGTGCGAAGGCAGGTATCCGGCGCCGAAAACGGGAATGAGCGCCTCCGCCTTGCCGTCCTGCGGCGCGGCGAACACCGCGTCCGTATAGCCGGACAAGCCGCCCCGCGTCCATTCGCCTCTTACCGCCGCAGGCGTGCCTGTGCCCATGGCCACCACGTCCGCCACGGCGCGTACCGCGGCAAGGCAGCCTTCCACCGCGGCAAAGGGCGCGCACTCCTTGGGCATGGCCGTCAGGCGGCGGTTCACCTCCCGGCTCCAGGCCAGCGCCCGCGCCAGGGCGGGGCCCGCGCCGCGCTTCACGCGGGCCGCAAGCGCGCCGTGCGTCAGCTCGCTGCCGCTCTCCACCCAATGCAGAATGCCGTCCAGCCCCGGCACGGCGGCCCCCTGCTGTGCGATGCGCACACATGCCTGTGACAGCAGACGGAACCGGTTCCCGCCGCGCAGGCGGCTTTCCAGTGCAACAGACATCCAGGCACGCCGCGCCTCCTGCGCGTGCTCCTCCAGCTCAAACACCTCTACCAACGCCGGGCAATAGGCTTGCTCCTGCCGGCTGCGCAGCGTGTCCAGCGCGCTGCCGCAGATGTCGGTGCACAGTAAAAATTCCCTTTTGCGTGCGTATGCCGTATTCTCTGTTTCCCGCATCTCCACTCGCTCCGTTCTGTGGAAAATCTACATTCTTATCATACATGCATATTACACAAAAAAGCAAGTGATTTAAAACATTTTTTGTATGTTTATTTGTTTTTTTACAATTCAGTCCTCAAAGCCGCCCAGTACGCGGCCGATAGAGGCCTGGATCACCAGGTCTGCCCGGGCGTCTGCCGGGGTCGGCGTCTTGTTGACGACCGCCAGCGCGGCGCCTGTAAAATAGCGCAGCAGGCCCGCCGCGGGGTAAACGTTCAGCGACGTACCGCCTACCAGCAGCAGGTCCGCACGGCGGATGGCGCGCACAGCCGCGTTGAGCGTCGTTTCATCCAGCGCTTCTCCGTACAGCACCACGTCCGGCTTGATGACGCCGCCGCAGCCGCACCGCGGCACGCCTTCGGAGCGCAGCACGTCGTCCAGCGTATAAAACGCGCCGCAGCGTGTGCAGTGGTTGCGGTGCACGCTGCCGTGCAGCTCCAACACGTTTTTGCTGCCCGCCGCCTGGTGCAGGCCGTCAATGTTCTGCGTGACGACGGCTTTCAGCTTACCGGCCTGCTCCAGCCGCGCAAGGGCAAGGTGCGCCGCGTTCGGCTCCGCCTGCGGGTACAGCATTTTGTCGCGGTAAAAGCGGAAGAACTCCTCCGGCCGGCGTTCGAAAAAATCGTGGGACAGAATTTCCTCCGGCGGCCAGCGGTATTCCTGGTGATACAGCCCGTCCGTGCTGCGGAAATCCGGGATGCCGCTCTCGCACGACACGCCCGCTCCACCGAAAAATACAATCGCTTCGCTGGCCTCCACCAGCTTGCGCAAACGTCCGTCCATACCCTCTCTCCTTTTTTAACAATTTTTAACAATGGGAAGCTCGCTGCGCCAGCCGCCGCGGCTGAATCTCTGTGTGTCGGCGCGTCGGCCGCGTTTTTTTAACAACGGGAAGCGCGCTGCGCCAGCTGCCGCGGCTGAATCTCTGTGCGTCGGCGCGTCGGCCGCGTTTTTTTAACAACGGGAAGCGCGCTGAGCCGGCCGCCGCGGCTGAATCTCTGTGTGTCGGCGCGCCGGCCGCGTTTTTTTAACAACGGGAAGCGCGCTGCGCCAGCTGCCGCGGCTGAATCTCTGCGCGTCGGCGCGCCGGCCGCGTTTTTTTAACAACGGGAAGCGCGCTGCGCCAGCTGCCGCGGCTGAATCTCTGCGCGTCGGCGCGCCGGCCGCGTTTTTTAGCAATGGGAAGCCTGCTTTACGGGCCTCCGCAGCTAAATTCTTTTAACAGCGGAAAACGCATTGCGCCAGCCGTCGCGGCTGAATCTCTGTGCGTCGGCGCGCCGGCCATGTTTTTAACAATGGGAAACCCGATTTACGGGCCGCTGCGGCTGAATTTTTTCAACAACGGAAAACCATTGAGCCAGCCGCCGCGGCTGAATCTCTGTGTGTCGGTGCGTCGGCCGCGTTTTTTAACAATGGGAAACCCGATTTACGGGCCGCTGCGGCTGAATTTTTTCAACAACGGAAAACGCATTGAGCCAGCCGCCGCGGCTGAATCTCTGTGTGTCGGCGCGTCGGCCGCGTTTTTTTAACAACGGGAAGCGCGCTGCGCCAGCTGCCGCGGCTGAATCTCTGTGCGTCGGCGCGCCGGCCGCGTTTTTTTAACAATGGGAAGCCTGCTTTGTCCCGGACTGCAGCCCTCGCAAATATTTTCGGGCCCGTTCGTCTGAGAAGCGGATTTTGTGATACAATAATAGCAAAGTCTGCAATACCAGTATACCATATTTTCAGGCTCACGCTTTGCGCGCCGCCCGTGTTCACTAAAAAAAGCTGACGCCCGCGCCGCGGCCCGCATGCCCCGCCCGCGGCTCGTGTGCACCGGGCGGTCCTATGGTCCCGTATTCCCGGCTCCGCCGCTGTAAAAAAGGAAGTGTTCTTATGCCTGCTGTCATCACGAATGAAATGGTGTTCGCCGCTTTGCCGCCGCGTCCCCCGGAAAGCCACAAGGGCGCGTACGGCCGTGTGCTGGCTGTCTGCGGCTGCCCGGCCTACCGCGGCGCCGCCGCCCTTTCCGTGCTGGGCGCACTGCGCGCCGGCGCGGGCGTCGTTACGCTGGCCGCGGGAGAATCCGTCATCCAAAGCATTGCCGCGCGCGTTCTGGAGGCCACGTTCCTGCCGCTGCCGGATGAAAGCGCGCTCGCCTCCATGGCCGAAACCGCCACCGTATGCCTGGCGGGCTGCGGGCGTGAAGCCGATGAAACCACCGCGCGGGAAATGAAGCTTCTGCTGGAACGCACCCGCGGCACAGTGGTGCTGGACGCCGGCGGCCTGTGCAGCCTTGCCGCCGAAAAGCAAGCCATGCGCCCCGCGGCCGGGCGGCTCATCGTCACGCCGCATCCGGGCGAAATGGCGCGCCTTGCCCACACCTCCGTGCAGCAGGTGCTGGCAGCGCCTGCCGAAACGGCGCTGGCCATGGCCAAACAGCTGGACGCCGTGGTGGTGCTGAAGGGCCACCGCACACTGACGGCCACGCCGGCCGGGCGGCTGTACGAAAACCGTACCGGAAACGCGGGCCTGGCCCGCGGCGGCAGCGGCGATGTGCTGGCCGGGATGATTGCCGGGCTGGCCGCGCAGGGCCTGGCCCCGGCGCAGGCAGCCGTGTGCGGCGTTTATCTGCACGGCCTCGCGGCCGACCGGTGCGCGGCGCGCCTGTCCCAGCAGGGCATGCTGCCGGAGGATATTCTGGCAGACCTTTGCGCGCTGTATCTTGAAAACGGGCGTTGAGCATGCTATACTTTTGTCATGTGCAATACGGCACATTCCACCCATACACAACAGAAATGAGGGATTGATCCATGAATGAGCAACAGGGCCTTGACCCTATGTTCCAGGAAAATGGCAGCCAGTGGATGGAGGGTACTTCCGCCGAACCGCTTAATGTATACACCACAAAAACATTTGGTTGGATGTTCCTTGGCTTATTGGTTACTTTTGGTACGGCCATTGCCTTTTCAGCAGGCGGCGGCCTTTATTATCTATTAACGTTGGGCATGCCTGCTGTATTTGCGTTGTGCATTGCCGAACTTGTACTCGTGATGGTACTGTCTGCCCGTTTGGGGAAAATGAGTATCGCGGGGGCGCGGGGATTGTTTTTCGCTTATGCGATTCTCAATGGCGTTACCTTTTCTGCGGTTTTCTTCGCATATGATGTGCAGATTCTTTTGAGTGTATTTGCTTTGACAGCTCTTTACTTTGGTGCGCTGGCCGCATATGGCTGGCTCACCAAACGTGACCTGTCCGGTTTGGGAACAATTCTGGGATTCAGCGTCCTCTTCCTTTTGGTCTTTTGGGTTCTCTCCATGTTCCTTCCTTTGGGGGCTTTTGAACGCATTATCTGTTTCATTGGTCTGGCAGTGTTTATGGGATGTACCGCCTATGATACCCAGCGTATCAAACACCTTCATGCAGAATATGGGGAAGATTACGAAATGTCGAAGAAAGCGTCCATCTTCGCGGCGCTCCAGCTTTATCTGGACTTCATCAACATCTTCCTGTATATCCTGCGCCTGCTGGGCCGCCGCAGCAGCAACTGATTTTTGATTGCTCCGCAATAAAAAACCCATCTCAATAACAACGGAAAGCTTGCCTGACCGGCAAACACACAGAGATTCGGCTATGTGTTTCGGTCAGGCAAGCTTTTTCTATGCCAAAAACACCACTGTTCACTCCTGCTTACAGGGATTCAGCCGCAATGGTCTCCCCCAACAAGCTTCCCATTGTTAAAAGCGCCGCACGGCATGCCTGCTTACAGAGATTCAGCCGCAGCGGTGTCCCCAGCAAGCTTCCCATTGTTAAAAGCGCTGCACGGCATGCCTGCTTACAGAGATTCAGCCGCAGCGGTCTCCCCAACAAGCTTTCCACTGTTAAAAGCGCTGCACGGCATGCCTGCTTACAGAGATTCAGCCGCAGCGGTCTCCCCAACAAGCTTCCCATTGTTAAAAGCGCCGCACGGCATGCCTGCTTACAGAGATTCAGCCGCAGCGGTGTCCCCAGCAAGCTTCCCATTGTTAAAAGCGCCGCACGGCATGCCTGCTTACAGAGATTCAGCCGCAATGGTCTCCCCAGCAAGCTTCCCATTGCTAAAAAATGCGGCGGCGGCGAGGTCCGCTTCGTCCGGATGAGACAGCGCGCGGTCGAAATTTTCCAGCATGCGTTTTGCGTTGGCGTTTTCCGGGTCCTGCTCCAATTGCGCGGCAAAGCGGGCGCGCACGCTGCCGGGCATCCGGCCCTGACACATCCAGCCGCCCAGATATACGGCGTCCGAAGGCAGCAGCTTTTTCACATTCTCCAGCAGCATATTGAAATAGTCCGGGTCCCCGCCGAACCCCGCCGTACCGAACAGCGCCACCTTTTTGCCGCCGCACAAAGGCAAAAACCCGGCCATGTCCTGTGCGCATGTGCCCTTGTCTGTCCAGAATCCGGCGAATATCACGTCCGCGTCAAGAGCCTCCGGCGCGGGTGCGCCGCGGTAAACGCAGCCCTCCGGCGGCAGCGCGGCGGCAATGGCGTCCGCCACGGCCTGGGTATTGCCCGTTTTACTGCTTGTCACGATGGAATATGTCATAAAAATCAAACCGTCCTTTCCTGGTGCGTCCCTGTGCGGGCACATCCGCGGCCGCGCCGCGGCCGGCCGCCTCTTCTGCTTCGCCGCCCGTCCCACAGGCGGCTGCTTTTATTATGTACCCCTTCCCCGCGTTTTGCAACCGTCTTCCGCTGTTTTTTCGTTGACAAATGTCACGGAATATGATACCGTAAAATAAACGACAATTGTCAACGAAAAAGGAGGGGCCGGACAATGCCGAAAAAACCGCTTGAAAAACTGCCGGAGGCTGAGCTGGACGTGATGCTCGCGCTGTGGACGCACACGCAGCCCGTGCGCACCGCACGCCTGCTGGAGGACCTTGCGGATAAGGCGTGGTCGCTTTCCACGCTCAAGGTCCTGCTGGGCCGCCTGGCGGACAAAAGCTTCGTGGAAGTAACGCGCGAGGGCCGCTTCACGCTGTACCGCGCACGGGTGCGGGAGGAAGACTACCGCCGCATGGAGACAAACGGCCTGCTGCGGCGCTACTACAAAAACTCCGTGGCGGGTATGGTCGCCGCGCTGGTGCAGGACGAAGCGCTTACCGGCAGCGAATTGGCAGAGCTGAAAGAACTGCTGCGAAAGGCGGGCGAGCCCGGTGCTGAATGACCTGTTTTACGCTGTGCTGGGCATGCTGCCCTGGACATGCGCGCTCATCGCGGCGCTGCTGGTACTGCGGCATTTTGCGCGTGCCACGCTGTCCGCACGGTTCTTCCGGCTGGCCTGGCTGATCCTTGCCGTCCGCCTTGCGCTGCCTGTCAGCTTCGCGGTGCCGGTGCAGGACAGGCCCGCGCCGTTGTCCATCCCGCTCCCCACGGCCGCCGTCCGGCAAGCGGCGCTCCCCGCCGCCCCGGCAGAAAGCGGCGGCGCACAGCAGGCGGCGGCCTCCGGGCCCGGTAAGGCTGTGCCCGTTCCTTCGGCCCCCGCCCCGGCGGGGCCGCTCCGCTCCCGGCCCGGGCTTGCCGGGGCCGTCTGGCTGGTCGGCGCGGCGCTGTGCCTGGCCGCGCGCCTGGCTGCCTATGGGACGTCCATGCGCCGTCTGCGCCGTGGGCGGGTGCCGCTTGCGGACGAAACGCTTGCGGACGCCTGCCGCGCCGCCTTCGGCCGGAGCATGCGCGTCTACGCCGTGGCCGGGCTGGATACGCCCATGCTGGCGGGCCTTTTGCGTCCGGCTGTCTATCTGCCGGAGGGCGCGGGCCTGCGCGCGGACACGCTGCCCTATGTGCTGGCCCATGAAGCGCGCCACCGGAGCGCCGGGGATATCCCCTTCCAGTTCGTGCTGGCGGCCGCCTGTGCCCTGCACTGGTTCGACCCGCTGGTGTGGTGCATGGCCCGCGCCGCGCGGCAGGATATGGAGCTTGCCTGCGACGAAGCCGTGCTGGCAGGCCGTGACATGGCTTACCGCAGGGCCTACGGCGCGGCGGTGCTGGACGTGCTGGCGTCCGCGCGCAGGCGGCGCATATCCGCGCTCACCACCGGCTTTGCCTCCGGCGCAGGAGAAACCAGACGCCGCTTTGCAGAAATGCTCAGCCTGCGAAAAAAGCAGCGCGGCACGCCGCTTTTGTGCCTTCTGCTGGCCCTTGTGGTGCTGGCCAGCACGCTCGTTGCCTGCGCCGCCCCGGCCCGGTCGGATACCGCCGCGCCTGTTTACAAGGGCGGCACGCCCCAGCCCACGGCCGGAGAAGCACCGGAGGAACGGCTGGAACGCCTGCGCGAAGAATTACAGACGCTCCAGGCGGAAATCGGCCGCCTCGAAGCACTTGCCGCGCAGGATAGCTCCTTAGAGGAAATACAGCGGCAATATCTGCAGGCGCAGCAGGAGTGGGCAGAATGGTCCGCCGCCGTGCCTGAAGGCGCGCCGTCCGGCGGCGCGGCCCAATTCGCCTGGCCCCTGCCGGGTTACACAACGCTTTCCTCTGATTTCGGTACGGCGCGCAGGGTATACGGCGCAAAGGACGTACACACCGGCATGGATATCCCCGCCCCGGCGGGTACGCCCGTCTACGCCGCGGCCGACGGAGCAGCCAGCCTCAACAACCACTGGGTGATGGGCATTTCCGTCAAGCTGGATCACGGCGGCAGCCTGGCGACGCTGTACGGTCATCTGTCCGCGTGCGCGGTGAAGGATGGCGACCTCGTGGAAAAAGGCCAGCTCATCGGTTATGTGGGCAGCACAGGCAACAGTACCGGAAACCATCTGCATTTTGAAGTGGACCTGAACGGCGACCCCGTTTCGGCGTGGCCTTACCTCAATGCCGAATAGGAGGTTTTCCGCGGATGTACAAAAAAGGAATGCGGCGCGCCGCCGCTCTGCTGGCCGTTTGCTGGCTGGGGCTGCTGTTCCGGGCGGCGGCTGAAACGCCCGCCGAAAAACTGGAGCGGCTGCGTGCCGAGCAGCAGGCCATCGAGCAGCAGATCGAGCAAAACCGGACCGACGCCGCCCGCGCCGGAGACCTTGTGAACCTGTATACGGCCAAGGAGCAGAACGTCAAAGCCCAGATCGCTGTGCTTCAATTGAAAATACAGGAATGTGAAGCACAGCTTGCCGGCACGCAGGCCCAGGTGGCAGCCAAACTGCTGGAGGTGGACCGAAGCACCCAAAGCTTTGAGGCGCGCATGAAGGGCATGTACGAAATGAGCCGTCAATCCGGCCTTGCCGTTCTGCTGGGCGCGGACAGCCTCTCTGAGATGCTCACATTCGGAGAATATTTGCAGCGCATCGCGGTGCGTGACACACGGCTCATCGCCGAGCTGACAGCCCGCCGGGAAGAGCTGGCCGCCCTCGCCGCGCGGCAGCAGGCGGAGCTGGACGCGCTGGACGCATCCAATGCGGAACTGGAAGCCGCTGCAAATGAATATGCCGCGGCGCTGCAGCAGGCAAACGCCCGGCTTTCCGCCGCGCAGGCAGCCGAGCAGGCCGGCGCGGTCGCCTTTGCCGCCAAGGAGCAGGAGATCGCCGCGGCGGAACGGGAATACGCGGAATGGGCCGCCCAAAGCGACAACGACGCGCCCGAATACACAGGCGGCGCGTTTTACTGGCCGCTGCCGGGCTATTCCACCGGCTCGCCCATGGGCTGGCGCACGCTGAACGGCGTACAGGAATTCCACCGCGGCATGGATATCCCCGCGCCGCTGGGTACAAAAATCTACGCGGCGGCGGACGGTGTTGTCAGCACAAAAGCACACTACACGTACGGCACCTGTGTCAAGCTGAGCCATGGCGGCGGGCTGGTGACCATTTACGCCCATATGTCCGCCTGGGCCGAGGGCATCGCCGACGGCGTCCCTGTCAAGCAGGGCCAGCTCATCGGTTATGTGGGCCGAACGGGCCGCGCATATGGATACCACCTGCATTTCGAGGCGAACCTGAACGGCGCGCCCGTGGACGTTCGCGATTATCTGGGGTAGCGCGTTCGTTTGGCCCTGCGGCCGCGCGCAGAAAAGAACAGCGGCCCGCGCGTCCAGGCAACGTGCGGCCGCTGTTTTTGTATGCGGAAAAGGCTGTTCAAGGCAACGGATAAGATATGCCGTCTATTTCAATGGCCGCGACTGCCTCAGGGTCTAAAATATCCTTCAGCATATACCCTGCCACAAACTCGCTTTTGCCCCGCGCCCCGTCCGGCGTAACGCGCCATTCCGTCAACTGATCACCATAAATCGTGATGCGGGAACCATTTTGAAATACAAGCTCGGCGTTCCGCAGGTAATGATAGAACGGCTCGTTCATCGCCTCCTCCGGAGGGGGCGGAAGCTGCCTGGCTGCCATATTGGGATCCGCCCCACTGCCGGAGATGCGCACGGAGACAGGAGATATCCGTACCGTTTCCACGCGCATCTTCAGGTGCTGCGGCGCGCACTCGGTATGCTTGAGGTCCGTGGATGCCCCATAAAGCTTGAATTCCGGGTAGTATATCCCCGCGCAAAACTCCACGGCCGCATCCTTCAGCCTCCATTCCCGGGCAGATGCTGCGGGCGGAAGCTCCAGAAGTATCGTCTGCGCCGTGCCTGGGTCGGCTTCGCTGCACACGCACAGCGCCAGCGTTTCGGCCCATTCGGGAATGCGGCCCCGGTTGTAGAAACGGTACCAGCCGCCGCCCAGCTCCTGCGGCGCACCGCCTACAAACGAAAAACTGTACATCATTTCCTCCGGCGTCATCGTCAGGGCCGGGCATTCGATCACCGCCCCGGGCGGAGTGTCTCCCGCCGCGAGCGGCACAAAGGAGAACTTCGAGGGGAACCCGCCGGCACCATGGTCCACATTCGTTGTCACAAACCGGCTTGCCTCCCGGGCGCTGTCCGCCGATACGTCATACAGAACAAAAGCGTTCTCCTTATCCCGCAAAAGAGCCGTGATGCGCATGGTATGGCCGTCCACGGTCACTTCCTTGCTCGTGTAGGCCGCGCCGTATCGTTCCACCACCGCGTCGGCGCCCGTTCGCCGTGTCATGGGAGCAAAATACTGTACCGCACCGATGACGGCTGTACAGGCGCACAGGGCCAACGCAGCCGCCAAAACGGCCCACAGGCGGCCTCGTCTGCGAAAGCCGCCCCGGCGTTTTTCAGGCGGAGCCGCTGCGTCCGGCACGATGGCGGGTACCGCTGTGGAGGCCTTCTGCGCGCCGGGGAGGTTCTCAGCCGCTCCCTGCTCCAGCACGCGGCGCACAAGCGTCTCCTGCTTCTCCTGGGGCAGCGGCGGAGAAAGAAATTCCAGCCCGTTGACGACGGGCAGCAATGCTTCGTTCATAAGGACACCTCCTTTTCCAGCAAAGCACGCAGCTTTTTGCGCGCACGCGCCAGCTTGGTGCGCACGGTAGCATCCGGCAGGCCGTAGTGCTCGGCGATGGCCCTTGTCTCCTCACAGTACAAATAGCGCCGTAGAAATATTTCCCCGTCCGGCGGCGGCAGCGCCAAAATCATCCCCGCAAGCTCCCGCGTTTCCAGGAGGCTTTCCAGTTCTACGGCAAAATCCATATCTTCCTCCCGCCCGTCAAGCGGGAACAACACACCCCGGCGCGTCAATGCCCGGTAACGGTCAATGGCGCAGCTTCGGGCCGTACGCACCACATAACCCCGCAGAGCCGTACCCGCGGGCAGGCTGGACGCGTTGCGCCACAGACGGACAAAAGTATCGGCGGCAGCCTCGTCCGCGTCCTCGGCGTGGCCCCGCAAGATAGCCGTGCAAATGGCATGCACAGGCCCGCCGAACAACTCCATCAGCCTGCGCAGGCCCTCCTGCGGGTCGTTTTGCAGCAGCGCGGCCGCGGCGGTGTAATCGTCGTGCAGCAAGGTGGTTCCTCCTTTCAAAAGTGGGTTCCCACACAGAATAACGCCGGAAACAGCCGTTGTGTTTCAAAAACAATTTTTGATTGCTGCGCAATAAAAAAGCTCATCTTAATGGCCGCAGGCCGGGACGGCCTGCAGAACCGAAAAACCAGCCTGCGGCTGTTTTTTATTTAATAAAGAACGCAGCAAATATTTTCGGCGTTGTTCTGTATGAAAACAATACCGAATGGTACCGGCCTCTTTGCTTCGCAGCCGGAACAGCCCTCCCGGCCTTTCTCCCCTTTGACGAGGCCTTTTGGCAAAACGACAAATTTTGCAGCTTCACGAACAATCTGGCCCCAATACTGTTATAATGGAATTGTCCGACTGGAACAGCCTTTTCTCTAAAACAAAAGGAGAGCAAAGCGACGGATAAAATCACGTTTCTTCTTGAAGTTGATATAGCATTATGCTTGTTGTGGCTTGTTATCTATTACTATCGCAGGTCAAATCAGGACAAGCAGCAGCAGGCTTTCGCGCTGTATCTTTTCTGCAAACGCCAAACGCCCCGCACCATCCGGTGCGGGGCGTTTTTCATCCATGCGGCCGTCTTATCCTTTTGCACGCAAAAGCGGTGCGGCGGGTAACACAAAATTTTCTGCCAAAAACGCCTGTGTCCGCTCTGTCAGTCCTGCACAGGGAACAGCACCGTGAAGGTATTGCCATCCGGCGCGGCCGTTACGGTGACGCTGGCACCGTAATTGGTGGCGATGTGCTTCACGATGGCAAGCCCCAGCCCCGTGCCGCCCGCCGCCTTGCTGCGGCCCTTGTCGATGCGGTAGAACCGTTCAAAGATACGCTGGGCGTATTCCGGCGCAATGGGCTCGCCCGTGTTGAACACGCGCAGACACGGCGCGCCGTTCTCGTTCGTGAGGTTCACTTCCACGCGGCCGCCCTGCCGGTTGTACTTGACGGCGTTGGTGATGAGGTTGCCCGCCAGCTCGCTCATCTCCCGGTGGGAGGCCGAAAGCACACAGGGCTGCGTGGTGCACGAGATGCTCACCTTGCTGCTTCTGGCAAATTCCGCCGCGTCCGAGCAGCACTCGCTCACCACGGCGGCAAGGTCCAGCACCTCCCGCTCAAAGGTAATGTCGCCGCTTTCCAGGCGGCTGATCATGATGATATCGCTGATGAGGCTGCTCATGCGCATCGTCTCCTTGAGGATACGCTTGGAGATCGCCTCCTGCTTGTTGCCGCCCAGGGGCATATCACTGCACAGCAGCTCGGCAAAGCCCTTGATGGAGGTGATGGGCGTTTTCAGCTCATGTGAGGCGGATTCAAAGAAATCCTGCCGCATCTTGGCCGCGTTGCGCTGCGCCGTCACGTCCGAGATAATGATGATGGCGCCGCCGTCGATGGCGCCCGTGTCCTCGGGCTTCACGCGGCTGATGTTCACCTCGCCCTTGCGCTTATCGGGCAGCGGCATATCCACGGCCACGTGGCCGCCTTTTTTCAGCACCGCCGCCACGCCGTCGATGAGCGGGATGTTGCGCGTGGCGTGCAGGATGTTCTTGCCCTGGGCCTCGTTTTTTTTCACACCGAACGCGCGGCACGCCGACGCATTGATGAGCAGGATGTTCTGGTCCGTATCCAGCAGCACGAAGCCCTCGTTCATGTTGTCCAGGATATAGTCGATCTTCGCCTTTTCCCGCTCCAGGCGGCGCATGTTCCGGGCGATCTCCTCCGACATGCGGTTGATATCGCCCGCCATGGCCTGCAATTCCTCATAAGGGTATTTCTCCGGCTCCAGCCGTGCGCCGCCCTCCTGCACGTTTTTCAGGCTTTCGGTAAAATCGGAAATAGGGTCCGTCACGGTTTTCGCCACGCGCGTGGCCACGAACGCCGCCACTGCAAAAGCGACCAGCCCGGCGCCCAGCAGCGCGGGCAGCAGGCTTACAAGGTCCCGCAAAAAGCCGTTGTACTGCATGGCCACACGGATATAATCCCCGCCCTGCGTGCGCACCGCCGCATACATCAGGCGGGTGCCGAGCGTCTCGCTGGGGCGCACGGAGATGCCCACACCCGCGCCCTCTGCCGCTTTCAGCTCCTCACGGCCGGCGTGGTTTTCCATGGTTTTGTAATCGGCGGCGGAATCGCCCAGCACCGTGCCGTCCTTTGCAATGACCGTTACGCGAAGCCCGCCGATCTGCCGCGAAAACTGCGACGCCTGCGCGTCGGCGTCGCCGTTCGCGTCATAGGCGGAGCCCAGCGCCGTGGCAAGGCTGCGCAGCTGTGTCTCCGTCTGCTGCGTGGTCTTTGCGTCAAAAATCGCCGCCGTCAGCAAAAGGCAGCACACAAGGCCCGCGCACAATACGAGCGCCGTGCTTTTCAGAATGCTTTTCTTCATGTCCCTTTACCCTTCTTTTTCCACTTCGCCCAGAAAGCGGTATCCCACGCCGCGTACGGTTTTAATATACCGGGGCGCGGTGCTCTCGTCGCCCAGCTTATGGCGCAGCGTGCCGATGTGCATGTCCAGCGTGCGCGTTTCGCCTATGAAGTCGTAGCCCCAAACACTTTGCAGCAGTTCGTCGCGGCTCATGGCGCCGGGCGCGTTCTCCATCAGCTCACGCAGCAGCTCAAATTCCTTATAGGTCAGTTCCAGCAGAGCCCCGTCCCGTGTGGCCTCGCGCACCGCAAGGTCCAGCTTCAGGCCGCCGCTTTTCAGCACGCCGCCCTTTTTCGGCGCGGGCGCGGCGCCGCCGCGCCGCAGCAGCGCGCGCACACGGGCGCACAGCTCCAGCACGCTGAACGGTTTTGTCATGTAATCGTCCGCGCCTGCATCCAGGCCGATGATCTTATCGTTTTCAGAATCCTTGGCGGTCAGCATCATTACGGGCACGCCCGCAAGACGCGCGTTCGCACGCATCAGCTTCAGCGCCGTAATGCCGTCCATACCGTCCAGCATGATGTCCAGCACCGCCGCGTCCGGCACGGTATTCTCCATTTCAGCCAGCGCGTCGGCCGCATTCGGGAACGCGCTTACCGTATAGCCGGACGAGCGCAGCGCCACCTCCAGCAGCATGCGGATGCTCTCATCATCCTCCACCACAAAAATACGCGGTGCCTTCGGCATACCGATTTTCCTCCTTTTTTAACAATGGGAAGCGCGGCCTTACAGCCGCCGCCTTGAATCTCTTCGCGCAGGATATCACGCAAACTTCCCCGACCGGTTTTCAGCCGCGGGAAGCGCGGCCCTGCAGCCGCCGCCTTGAATCTCTTCGCGCAGGATATCACGCAAACTTCCCCGACCGGTTTTCAGCCGCGGGAAGCGCGCCCCCCTGCAGCCGCCGCCTTGAATCCCTTCGCGCAGGATATCACGCAAACTTCCCCGACCGGTTTTCAGCCGCGGGAAGCGCGGCCCTGCAGCCGCCGCCTTGAATCTCTTCGCGCAGGATATCACGCAAACTTCCCCGACCGGTTTTCAGCCGCGGGAAGCGCGGCCCTGCAGCCGCCGCCTTGAATTTCTTCGCGCAGAATGCCGGGCAGGGCATTTTGCCGTTTTCCGCAGCCTTACAGGATGCGTTCGCTTTTGTGCATGCCGGTTTTGTAGAACTGCACCCATTCGCAGATGTTCACCGCATGGTCGCCCAAACGCTCCAGATATTTGGCGATCATCAGGTAGTCGATGGCGCAGTCCACATGTTCTTCATTCACGGCGATATACGCGGCAAGGTCTTTTTTGATCTTGTTGAAATAATCGTCCACCACATCGTCCCGGGCAATCACGTCCGCAGCCAGAACCAGGTCCTCCCTGACATAGGACTGGATGGAATCGTCCACCATTTTCTGCGCGGCCTCGGCCATATCCGCAATGTCGGACAAAGAGGCCGGGATGCCGTGCTCCTTGATGTGCGTGGTGATCTCCGCGATATCTGCGGCGGCGTCGCCGATGCGTTCGATATCCGTAATCATCTTGATGGCCGTGGATATTTTCCGAAGGTCGCCCGCCACGGGCTGCTGGCGCAAAAGCAGCGTCAGGCACTGGTGCTCGATGCTGCGCTCCATATCGTCGATGTTGCGGTCCCCCGCAATAACGCTTTGGGCCAGCGCGCCGTCGTTGGCCTCCAGCGCCTCGATCGCTTTGTCGATGGCGTCCGTCGCCAGGGCGCCCATGCGGATGAGCGACGCGGAAAGGCTCTCCAGCTCTGCGTCGAAAGAAAGGCGTGCGTTCATAAGAGTACCTCCTTTATTATAGGTTGTTTGGCAAAAAAGCACAATGGCAGGGCATATTTTTTTACATGCCGCCCCGTGGGAACGGCTGCAAAACAGGCCGCGGGCATCAACCGAAGCGGCCCGTAATGTAGTCCTCGGTCCGCTTGTCCTTCGGCATGGAGAATACCTGCTCGGTCTCGCCGAATTCGATGAGGTCGCCCACCAGGAAGAACGCGCATTTGTCGCTGATGCGCGCGGCCTGCTGCATATTGTGCGTGACGATGACGACAGTGTAGCTTTCTTTCAGGGACGCCATCAATTCCTCAATGCGCATGGTGGAAGCCGGGTCCAGCGCGCTGGTGGGTTCGTCCATCAGCAGCACGTCCGGCTCCACAGCCAGCGCGCGCGCGATGCACATGCGCTGCTGCTGGCCGCCGGAAAGGCCCAGGGCCGACTTTTTCAAACGGTCCTTCACCTCGTCCCACAGCGCCGCGCCGCGCAGTGATTTCTCCACAAGGTCGTTCAGCTCGGCTTTGGAATGCGTGCCGTGCAGCCGGGGGCCGTAGGCGATGTTGTCGTAAATGCTCATGGGGAAAGGGTTCGGCTTCTGGAATACCATGCCGATCTTCTTGCGCAGCCAGGTCACGTCCACCTCTTTGGAAAAAATGTCCCGGCCGTTGTACAGCACCTCGCCCTCGATGCGCACGCCGGGCACAAGGTCGTTCATGCGGTTGAGCGTTTTCAGGAATGTAGATTTTCCGCAGCCGGACGGCCCGATGAAAGCGGTGATCTGTTTTTCGGGGATCTGCATATCGATGCCCTTGAGCGCCTCAAAGGCGCCGTAATAAAGCTTGAGACGGTTTGTCTGCAAAATGATGGGGCTTTCCATATTGTTCTTACTCCTCTTTCACTGCTTCGCGGTTACTTCGTTTTTCTGCGCAGCTTCTTTTCCACCAGCTTCGCCGCGCCGTTGATGCACAGCACCAGGAGCATCAGGATGGCCGCGATGGCGAAGCCCACGTCGAACTCGCCGCGTTCGCTCACATACATGTACAGCGCCACGCTGAGGGTGCCGCCGCTGCGCGTGAAGGCCGAAAAGATATTGTTTGCCACAACGGTCCCCACGCCCGCCGTAAACAGCAGCGCGGCGCTTTCGCCCACGATACGGCCGATGGACAAAATGCAGCCTGTTACAATGCCGTCCACCGAGGAAGGCAGAATGATGGTGCGTATCATGTACCATTTTGTCGCACCCAGGCCAAGCGCGCCCTCGCGGTAGCTCTGGGGTACGGTCTTCAGGGATTCCTGCGTGGTGCGGATGATGGTGGGGAGGATCATGATGACCAGCGTGCACCCGCCCGAGAGAAGGCTCGTCTGAAAGCCCAGCATCTGCGCGAAGAACAGCATGCCCACAAGGCCGTAGATAATGGACGGGATGCCCGCCAGGGTCTCGGTGGCGAATTCAACGATGCGGATGAACGTTTTATTGGAGGCATATTCCGTCAGGTACACTGCCGCGCCCACGCCCAGCGGCAGCGCGATGAGCAGGGTGAACAGGATGATATACAACGTGTTCAGGATGTTTGGCAGAATGCCGATGGTATCCTTGAGCACACTGGGCGCCGTGGAGAGCAGCTGTCCGGTGATATGCGGCAGACCGCGCACAAAGATATAGCCGATGAGCACCACCAGCAGCGCCACGGTGAGGAAAGCGCTCAGATATACCACTGTTTTGAAAAAGATATCGTATGCGCGGCGGCGGCCGCTGCGCCTGTCTTGTCCGTTCATGGTTTCTCCCCTTTCTTCAGGAAGAAGTTCAGCAGGCTGTTGATGAGCATGATAAAGCAGAACAGCACCAGCGCGATGCTGAACAGCGCCTGCTTCTGCAGGCCGCTGGCATAGCTCATCTCCTTGGCGACGGCCGTCGTCAGGAAGGTGACGCTCTTGAACAGGCCCGGCATATTGGCCACGTTGCCCGCCACCATCATCACGGCCATGGCCTCGCCGATGGCGCGGCCGATGCCCAGCACGATGCCTGCCACGATGCCGCTTTTGGCCGCCGGGATGCTCACCTTGAAAATCGTTTCGATCTTCGTCGCGCCCAGCGCCAGGCTCGCCTCCTCATACTCGGGCGGCACGGCGTTCAGCGCCGTTTCGCTCACCGAGATGATGGACGGCAGAATCATGATGGCAAGCACCAGAATGGCCGCGAACAGGCAGGTGCCGTTTTTCAAATGGAACAGCTCCATCACAGCCGGCACCAGCACCATCATGCCGATGAGGCCGTACACCACGCTGGGTATGCCCGCCAGCAGCTCCACCGCCGGGCGCACGACCGACGCGACCCGTCGGCTGGCCACCTTGGAAAGGAACACCGCCGTCAGCAGGCCCACGGGCACGCCGATGACGATGGCTCCCAGCGTGCCCCAAATGCTGGTGAGGATGAACGGCAGAATGCCGAATTTCGGCTCGGCGGCAGTAGACTTCCATTCGGTGCCGAACAGGAAGTCGAGCAGGCCGATCTCCCGGATGGCCGGCAGGCCGGAGACGACCATATATACGGTGATGAGCGCTACGGCGGCAATGGCCGCCGCGCCGCAGACAAAGAACACCGCGTTCATGATTTTTTCGATCGTTTTTTTCAGCGCGCGCCGGCGCCTGCGTTTGCTCTCGATGCTGTTGTCCAGTGTTGTTTCTTTCATATCCAAAACCCTTTTCGCATCTTCAATGAATCATAGCCGGAAAGAGCCGGCGCCCCGCGCCGGCTCCCCCGCTTTGTTCGGATGTGGATTATTTCGCAACAGGCACGGCGCCCGCGTTCACGATCAGCTCGCTGGCGGCGTCGCTGGTGGCGAAGTCGATGAACGCCTGCGCGGCCTCGCTCAGCTCTGCGCCGTCCTTCGTAACGAACACGAACGGACGCTGGATTTTGTAAGTGCCGTCCTGCACGGTCGCCTCGCTGGCGGCCACACCCTCGACGGTAACGGCCTTCACGGTGTCGTCAACCGCAGACAGGGACGCGTAGCCGAAAGCGTTGGGGTTTGCTGCAACGCCCGCGATGACGGCGCCGGTGGAGGTGAGCTCCTGGTCGTATTTGCAGGCGTCCTTCACGTCCACAATGCTTTCAAAGCCGTCGCGCGTGCCGGAACCGGCCTCGCGGCCCACAAGTACAACCGGCATGTCCGGGCCGCCCACTTCGCTCCAGTTGGTGATCTCGCCGGTGGCCAGGCCTTTGATCTGCTCCAGGGTCAGGTCTTCCACCGTGTTCTCGCTGTTCACAATGATGGCGATGCCGTCAAGTGCGAACGTGGTGGCGGTCAGGCCGCCTGCGGCCTCATCGTCCTTCAGCGCACGGCTGGAAAGGCCGATGTCCAGCGTTCCCTCGGCCGCGCCGGTAATGCCCGCGCCGGAGCCCGTGGGGTCGTAGGTGACGTCCACGCCGCTGTTTTCCGCCATGAACGCCTCAATGAACGCGCCGACAACCTTTTCAACCGAGGTGGAACCGCCCGTGGTCACCTTGCCGGACAGCGTGCTGGCGGCAGGCTCGCCGGAAGCAGGCGTGCCGGACGCGCCTGCGGGTTCGCTGGAGGCAGCGGCCGGGGTGGATGAGCCGGTGCCGCCGCATGCGGCGAGGCTCAGCATCATAATGCCGGCCAAAACAATCGCAAAAATCTTTTTCATCGTTTTTTACTCCTTTGCCTTGTTCGCAAATCTTTTCTTTCCCTTTGGGACACCCTTATTTTACAATTCCTTCCTCCGCCGTAAAACCAAGGGAATGTATCGTGTTTGTAAAGCGTTTGTAAACCGCCTGTCGGGCGTGCCGGGGGCGCGGGCCGGTTTACACGGGCTTTACACGGCGCGCCGTTTCCCAGCGGCGGCCTTACCCGCAAAAAAGCGCGGCCGGAGCCTTTCGCCCCGGCCGCGCCGCCTCGCTTTATTCTTCTGCAATGCCCGCGATGATCTTTACCGCCTCGCCCGCCAAAATCATGCCCGCCACGCCGGGCACCCAGCTCACGCTGCCGGGCGCGGGGCGGCCCGCGGTGCCCTTTGTTTCTCCGCCCGGACGGGGCGTCAGCGCGGGCGCGGTGCTGCACACCACGCGCAGGCGCTCCACGCCGCGCCGCCGCAGTTCCCGGCGCAGCACCCGGGCCAGCGGGTCGTTCTGCGTTTTATAAAGGTCCGTCACAACAAATTTTGTCGCATCCAGACGGTTGCCGCACCCCATGGCGCTGACGATGGGCACGCCGGCCTGTGCGGCGCGGGCGATCAGCTCGATCTTCGCGCTGACGGTGTCGATGGCGTCCACGATGCAGTCGTATTCGGAAAGGCTGTATTTCGGCGCGTCCTCCACAGTGTAAAACACGGGCATGCAGGTCACTCTTGCCTGCGGGTTGATGTCCCGGATGCGCGCCGCCATTACGTCCACCTTATATTGCCCCAGGGTAGCGTGGGTGGCTGCGATCTGCCGGTTGATGTTGGAGAGCGCCACCGTGTCGCTGTCGAACAGCGTAAGGCTTCCCACGCCCGCGCGGGCCAGAGCCTCGGCGGCATGCCCGCCTACACCGCCCACGCCGAACACCGCCGCGTGCGCGCCCGCCAGACGCTCCAGGGCCTGCGGCCCCAGCAGCAGCTCGCTGCGTCTGAATTCTTCCCGCATCATTTTCCCTTCCTTTTGCACAAACCTTTGAAATTTAGTATAGCCTAAAGCCGTATGCGCCGTCAATCTTACGTTTTGCAGGACCCTTTTGAGGAAAGCGTTGCCGGGATATACCTTCGGCGGTTTTTACAAAAACACGTTGATATAGCAGGGGCCCTGTGCTATAATCGGCTCAACAAATCTGGATTTGAATTCCTCAAAATCATAGGCATTCGCCGCTGATTATAGGGCGTTAATGAAGTCCTCTGAAACCGCCCCAAACAAAGGATTTTTTCGCAATCTGCTCACCGAATCCCTTTATTAAATGTTACACCGTTTCTACAACGCCCGCGCAGCTCATAAGGGCAAGCAAGGGCAAGAAAAACCCATAACAGGATATAACAAGGTGTGGCAATCGGGAGCCTGTGACATATGTGCGAATACATCAACGGAACTATTATACAGGAGGATTTCACAATGGAAAAGACCATTTATAACGAAAGCAACGGTTTATGGTACGAACTGCAGGGCGATTACTACATTCCATGCTTGACAGTACCAGCCGAAGAAGAAAAACCTATTGGCATTTGGGGGCAGCGGCATCTGCGGCACATAAAGCAGGAGCGAAAAGCTCTTTACACGGAACTGCTGACCAGCGGCAGGCTGAATACATACCTTGCCGACATCAACGAACAGGCAGCGGAACAAATGCTCCTGCTGACAGAGCAAATGGCCGAACGTGAGGGGGTCACCGAACAGCTCAAAGCGCAGGATCAGATGCAATGGGTGCAGCGGATGAATAACATCCGTGACAGGGCAACAGAGATCGTTAATCATGATCTGATCTACATATAAGGTAAAGGTATCGGGCGGCGGGGAGCAATCCCCGCCACTCTTATCTCTTTTGACAAATAATTGTACGGCTTATTCAGAAGTAGATATAGGTAGGAGTATATTCTCCGCCCAAATTTGCAATCAGCTTTGCTTTGGAGTGTGGCCAGAAAAAATGTGTTGCTTTGTTGTTTGAACAACATACAATCCTTCTAAGTATGTTTATAATAAATACAGAAAAATACAAAGGAGGTCTATCACTATGGCAAAGAAGCTTGATTTGAATAAAACTGTCTATGAATTGACACAGGAATACCCTGAGCTGATCGAGATCATGGCAGGGCTCGGTTTTACCGAGATCATTAAAAAGCCCATGCTGCACTCCGTCGGCAAGATCATGACGATTCCCAAAGGCGCGAAGATGAAGAATATCTCTATGATGGATGTCGTGACAACCTTGATGGGCAAAGGCTTCGAGCTTGTCGGTGAGATGCCGGACATGTCTTCTGCGCCGCAGGCTGGTGCGGAGAAAACAAATGTGAACAATCCTCCCGCAAGCCGCACCGAACAGCTCAAGACCTATCTGAAAAGGCTGGGCGAAGGCGAAAAACTGGAGACTGTACGGGCGGACTTCGTCCGTGAGTTTAGCGACGTCGAGGCATCGGAGATCATGCAGGCGGAACAGGAGCTCATGAAAGAGGGAACACCGCTTTCTGAAGTGCAGAGGCTCTGCGACGTCCACTCCGCCCTGTTCCATGGCGCGACAACCGAGGAGAAAATAGCCAATGCAGAAAAGGAAGTCGAAGCCTCCCTCCTGCGAAAAAAGGCGCATGAGGAGCTGGCGAAGAGAGACTCCTTCCCCAAAAAGGACTACACGGATAAGAACGCCCGCGCCGCCGAACTGGAGGCAATAGCCGGGCATCCTCTGTACACGCTGACAAAAGAAAACGACGCGCTTACCGATTTGCTTGCCAGATTTAAGGAGGGCAAGGATGAATCGCTTATCCCGGCGATTCGTGATCTTTCGATCCATTATGCCAAAAAGGGCGATATGCTCTATCCCCTGCTGAAGGTGAAATACGGCGTCTCCGGTCCCTCCGATGTGATGTGGACGGTGGACGACGAGATTCGCGATGAACTTAGTGCGCTTGCAAAGGAAAACGATCACGGCGCAGAATGGAGCGCCAGGCTGGACGCCGTGCTGACCCGGGCCGAGGAAATGATCTACAAGGAGCAGAACATCCTGTTCCCAATCTGCGCAGTGAACTTCACAGAGGAGGAATGGTACGGCATCTACCACGACGAGAAGGATTACGACCTGTGCTTCGGCGTGGAACAGGAACGCTGGGAGACTGCGGAGGGCAGGAAGGTTTCCACAGTCTTCGATGCGGTGGGCGAGATCGTAATGCCCGGCGGTCACATGACCGTGGAACAGCTGACCGCGCTTTTGAATACGATCCCGATGGAAATTACCTTTGTGGATGCGGATAACATTAACCGCTTCTTCAATGAAGGACCGAAGGTCTTCAAGCGCCCCGGCATGGCCATTGACCGGGAAGTGTTCTCCTGCCATCCGCCAAAGATCGAGCCGATGGTGCGCCAGATCATCGACGATTTCAGGAACAATCGCCGTGACGAGGTGCCTGTCTGGATGGAAAAGGGTGGCCGCACGATGCTGGTGAAATACATGGCGGTGCGTGACAATTCAGGAGCGTATCTCGGTACGGTGGAGCTTGTGCAAGACATGGAGTTTGCAAAAACATTTTTTCTTGGCGAAAACAAGTAGTGCCGGGTAAAACAAAAGTCTTCCCGTCTAAGTCGGCGAGAAGACTTTTTGCTTAATAATCATGTTGATCCATTTAGCGTGAACTCGTTCTTGTGGTAAGTAATCAATCCGTCCTTCTGCATCTTGGACAGTTCATTGGACATGGCGCTGCGGTCTACGGCAAGATAGTCGGCAAGCTGCTGGCGGTCGAAGGGAATGGTAAAGCGCGAGCTTCTGTGTTCCAGCGCCTGCTCCGAAAGATAAGAAAGCAGGCGTTCCCGGAGAGATTTTGACGCGGTATGCATCATGCGCGAAGAGAGATTCAGGTTCTTCTGTGCGGAAATCCGAAGCATATTCTGAATGATGCGGGTATGGAATGCGCATCCTCTCGGGCAGGTAGTCAGCATATTCCGCATACTCAGAAAGAGTACTTCGGTCTCCTCGCAGGCAACAACGTCGCAAAGCAGCTCCTTGCCGGGAATTGCCGCATAGTTTTCTGCAAAAACCTGTCCTTTTCCCACATGACCGAAAATATGGCTGTTTCCCCAGTAAAAATTGACGACGATATTCACACTGCCGGATTCCACAAGCCCGATTTCGCTGACAGAGGACCCCGCCCGGATAATAATCTCATCCTTTTTGTATTTGCGCTCTTTCGCACCCAGGCAGCTAAGCAGCTCCGAGATTTCGCTCTCGCTGATTCCATGAAACAGCGGCGTGTTGGAAAGAAAAAAAGTATTCATGAAAATCATCCTTCCGTTGTTGCAACAACATACGCGTTGTTTCGATTATAGTATAATCAGAGCAGAAAATCAAGAACAGGGAGGAAAAACTTATGGGAACCACAGTTGTAAACAGGAAAACCTTGATCGGTGAAATCGTAAACCAGTACCCGGAAACGGCGGAGGTGCTGCTCGGAATCGGTATGCACTGCCTCGGCTGTCCAGCTTCCCAGGCGGAGAGTCTTGAGGATGCCTGCGCCGTTCATGGGGTTGATCCTGAAAGCGTCATAAAGGCCATCAACGATAAAATCGCCGATAGCGGAAAGTAACTGTCGTCCATGCTCGATCTGCTGATCTATGTGACGAAGGGGCTTTCCTGCGTGACCACTAAACTCCGGGAGGAAGGAAAAGAGATCGGAAAGGACGTCAACCATCTCGTGACCGTCAACCTGTTTACTACGATTACCAACGCGAACTTCGATCGCGACGCAATCGTTGCGAGAATCAAGGAAACGCTCAAAGTCAAGGAAGACCTGCGCTCGAAGCTGACTGACCTGGACTCCCTGCCGGAAGCGGCGCTTTGGAACGGAAGCGAGAGTGAGTTCGACGCAAAAGCGGATTCCGACGCGGTCGGCGTTCTCTCGACGGAGAATGAAGACATCCGTTCCTTGCGCGAGATGATTACCTACGGTCTCAAGGGGCTTGCGGCATACTCCAAGCATGCCAACGCCTTGATGCAGGACAACGAAAAAATCGACGCTTTCCTTCAGCGCGCACTGGCAAAGACTTTGGACGATAGCCTCACAGTTGACGATCTGGTGGCGCTGACGCTGGAGACCGGGAAGTTCGGCGTGGACGGCATGGCGCTTCTCGATTCCGCCAATACCGGCGCATACGGAAATCCTGAAATCACAGAGGTCAATATCGGCGTCCGGAACAACCCCGGCATTTTGATTTCCGGTCATGACCTGAAGGATCTGGAACAGCTTCTGGAGCAGACAAAGGGCACGGGAGTGGACGTCTACACTCACTCCGAAATGCTTCCTGCGCACTATTATCCGGCATTCAAAAAGTACGATCACTTTGCAGGGAACTATGGAAACGCATGGTGGAAGCAGAAGGAGGAGTTCGAGACCTTCAACGGACCGATTCTCATGACCACGAACTGCATCGTTCCTCCTGCCGATTCCTACAAGGACAGACTGTGGACAACCGGTGCCGCAGGTTATCCGGGATGCCGCCACATCGAAGGCGAGTACGGAACCGTCAAGGACTTCTCTGCCATCATCGAACAGGCTAAGACTTGTGCACCGCCGCAGGAAATCGAAACCGGAAGCATCATCGGCGGTTTTGCGCACGAGCAGGTCTTTGCTCTGGCGGATAAGGTCGTGGAGGCCATCAAGTCCGGCGCGATCCGCAAGTTTGTAGTTATGGCGGGCTGCGACGGCAGAATGAAGTCCAGAGAATATTACAAGGAATTTGCTGAAAAACTGCCGAGGGATGTGGTAATTCTAACCGCAGGCTGTGCCAAGTACAAGTACAACAAGCTTGCTTTGGGAGATATCGGCGGCATTCCCCGCGTGCTGGATGCCGGACAGTGCAACGACTCTTATTCTCTGGCGCTGATTGCCCTGAAATTGAAGGAGGTCTTTGGGCTGGACGATGTCAACGACCTGCCGATTGCGTTCAATATCGCATGGTACGAGCAGAAAGCAGTCATTGTGCTTCTCGCCCTGTTGTATCTGGGCGTCAAGAATATCCATCTGGGTCCGACGCTCCCCGCCTTCCTCTCTCCCAATGTGGCGAAGGTGCTGGTGGAGAACTTCGGCATCGCCGGTATCGGCACGGTGGACGAAGACCTAAAGCTTCTTGTCGGTGAGACAGCATAAAAACATACCTTCAGTTTATATTGACGCCCTGGCCTCGTCGTAGACGTGTTCATTTCTGATCTCTATGATCTTGGATTCTTCGATCCCGGATGATTAATTCCCGCGCCTCGATACATTTTCCCTCTGTCCCGAAGCGTTTGAATTCTTCCTGACACTCCTTCGCCAGATCGTTCCAGAAGGTCATATCTTCCCTTGTGGAGAAGGTGGCGTAGAGGTATTCCTGCCGCTTGGGGTCTGAGATATACGATATTCTTCCCTTGACATTGGACAGCTTCGACATCTGGATAAAGCTGTGCCGTGCCATCGTTCACCTCCGTTCTTTCGCCTTTCGTCTCCCCGTATGTTGTCACGCCGCCGCAGCGGTGGGACAACACCGGAAAGCGCCGGGCGGTTTCCGGCTGCGCCTCTGTCCGTTAACGCCAGGACAGAGACGCAGGCCCTCCGCAGGAGCGAAATACCCCTTGTACAAATCGCCAGATTTGTGCGAGGGGTGTATTTCGCTCTCAAACGGCGAGGCCTTTTACCTGCTGAATCCATCCTTAGCGCACCTCCCGGACGTCTGCCTGATTGAGAAGGTTTCTCCCTTGATTGACGGTCATGAAGTTCTCCAGCGCATCCCTTCGGATGATCGTCTTTCGTCCCACTTTGAGCACGGGCAGCTTGCCCCAGTCCACCAGCTTGCGCATGGTGTTCCGTCCAATTCCGGACATTTCGGCGGCTTCTTCGATGGTCAGCCCCATTTTGATGTTCGTCATAATATTACCTCCTTTCGTAAATACTCATTTTGCAACCATCGCTCCGCCATTATACTTATTCTGCTATCGTTTGTCAACCTGTTTTGGCGTCATTCAAAGTTATTTTACAAATAGATATGCAAAATGGTGTTGCAAATTAAAATCATCTGTGGTATAGTAGACTCGTTAGGAGGTGAAAGCCTTGAAGGAAAAGAAATCGTTCGGCCCAAAACAGGTCGGTGAGCGTATCCGTGAACGCCGGACAGAGCTGAAGCTCTCCATGCCGGAGTTGGGAAAGCGGCTCGGGGTCAACAAGTCCACCATCCAGAGATATGAGGCAGACGGGGTCGATCCGAAGCGCACCATGATCATAGACGGGCTGGCTCACGCTTTGCTCACTACCTCAGAATGGCTGACAGGACTATCCGAAGATAAGGAATACAATAGCTATACCGTCTGCCAGATGGATCTGGAAAAGCATGTAAAGGACTATCTGGAAACATTGACAGCCTCCGTAAAGGGAGAACCGCACCAGCAGCTTTTAACCACCTTCCTTGGACAGCTTGTTGATCTGTATGCTGTCCTTGCCAAGTATTGGGCGCTTTCCATGACAAAGATTGACGCTGTGGCAGAGGACGAGGGGCTTAAAGAATCTATCGGCAGATACGCCATCAACATCGGATCCATCACGGAGCAGGTCTACCGGAAGGAAATGGCGGAGCCCATAGAGGACATGAAGCAATATCTGGACGGTATCCTCCACCTTTACGATGAAGGGCGGACAAAGACCAGGCTTCAGGAACAGTTCGGCATGGTAGAGGAAGCACAGAGAAAGTTCAGAGAAGCATCCGCAGAGATAGCGGAGCATGAAGGTACATAAGTACCGTGGCACCTTGAAAAACGAATACGGGAACGAAAAAAGCCGGTCATAAAGACCGGCGGATATGGTAAAGTTATCGCACAGCGATTACTTTTACGCACAACCATATGTCACAGACCCGATTGCCACGGATACGGAAAGGAGAAAAGTATTTATGGCAAAAGGATCTGTCAGAAAGAAAGGCAAAAAGTGGTACTACCGCTTCTACGTGGAAAACGAGAGCGGAAATCTGGTGCAGAAGGAATACGCCGGAACAGAAAGCAAGTCCGAGACGGAAGCCCTGCTCCGAAAGGCGATGGAGGACTACGAGGCAAAGAAGTTCGTTGCCAGGTCCGAAAATGTCACGGTGGGCGATCTGCTGGATATGTGGATTGAGGAAGAAGTCAAGCCCGGCAATCTCTCCAACGGCACGGTGATGGCCTATCAGGGCGCTGTGGGGCGCATCAAGCAATTCCCCATCGGCAGCCGGAAGCTCAAAACCGTGACCTCGGAGCATTTGCAGATGTTCTTCGATCTCCTGTCCTTCGGAGGCACCAATGCCGACGGAACGAAGGTCAAGCCCATCAGCAAGGGCTATATGCGGCAGTTCTCGGCGGTGATGCAGGGAGCGTTCCGGTTTGCGGTCTTCCCCAAGCGGCTCATTACCTTTAACCCCATGCAGTATATCAAGATCAGGCAGAAGCAGGAATGCTACGAGCTGTTCAATGAGGACAGCGAGGACGGGCTGACAGTCCCGACGATTTCCTATGATCAGTTCAAGACCCTGACGGACTATCTGAAAAAGAAGGATAACCCGGCGCTCCTGCCCATTCAGATCGCCTACTACACCGGGCTTCGGATCGGCGAGGTCTGCGCCCTCACATGGCAGGACATTGACCTCAAGGAGCAGACCATCACGGTGCGGCGCAGTATGCGCTACAACGGGGCAAGGCACAAGACGGAGGTCGGCACCACCAAGCGGAGCAAAATCCGCACGGTAGACTTCTGTGACACGCTGGCGACGATCCTCAAGGCAGCCAGGACCGAGCAGCACAAAAACCGCTTCAAGTACGGCGAGCTATACAGCCTGAACTACTATAAGCAGGTGCAGGAAAAAGGCCGCAGCTACTATGAGCTGTACAGTCTGCAAAGGTCGGAGGAAGTGCCGGTGGACTACCGGGAGATCGACTTCGTTTGTCTCCGCCCGGACGGGTGCTTTGAATCGTCCAGCACGGTCGGCATTGCCTGCCGGACAGCCTCAAAGAAGATTCCGGGGCTTGAGGGCTTCCACTTCCATCAGCTTCGCCACACGTTCACCAGCAACCTGCTCTCCAACGGGGCAGCGCCGAAGGACGTGCAGGAGCTTTTGGGACACGCCGACGTCAGTACCACCATGAACATCTACGCTCACTCGACAAGGGAAGCGAAACGCTCATCAGCCCGCTTGCTGGATAAGGTAGTAGGCGACTGATAAAAAGTTTCCCTTGTTTTGTCCCACAAGGGCAAAAACAAGGGAAAACGGAGCTTTTTATGGTAGCAGACCTGCGGAAAATGCAGGAAAATCAAGGGGTTTCAGAGAATCGGATAGATAAATCTGGATTTATGAAGGTGATAAAATGGAGAACTGGCAGAGTGCCGAAACGCAAAAGGACATTGAACAGCTGATGTCCGCTTATGGTGATTTTCATGACGCCTGTATCGTATCTCTCAACTTTCAAAGCGGCGCATTTGTTGATGATAAAAGCGCAATGCATTTTGGCGGCCCGGAAGAGCGTGTTTTATCCGTCGTATTTCAACGTCAATGGGAACCCAAAACCATAGAACTCCAATTTATCGGTTTGCGCCAACTACACCTGATTGGATGGCAGGACAATTACCTATGTAATATTTTAGAAGCATATTTGGCTTTTCATGATAATTTGCTGCCTGGCAAACCCCATCGTGTAATTGTGTGGTCTGATAATAGTTGCTTTGATGCTGCTGAAATTGGAAGTACGATTCAAGAGCCAGCAGATACATACATTGTGTCAAACGTATTGAGATGGCGCATTAAAGAATAGGCAAAAGCAGATTTATCGGGCAGCCGTCCATCAACCGGCAACTGCCCGTTTGGGATATTTTGACGAACGGTTTGACGAAGCGGCTTTCAGCAACGCCGATCTGAAAAGAAAGTTTTGCAGCGAGCGGACGCATATAGGGACGCATATTAAAAAGGCGCTGCTTTTACAACAGGCCCAAGCGCTTACGGCCTGCTTCCGGGTCATCCCACTGCATTCGACCAACAGTCGATTGTAATATCCCCTGCCGTGCAATATAATTATCCCAATAAGGAGGCGCTGCATCATGGACACCGAAAAAATGGGACGGTTTATTGCTGAGCGCAGAAAAGACAAACATATGACGCAAAAAGATTTCGCACGCATGCTGAATATTACGGACAAAGCGGTCTCAAAATGGGAGCGCGGAGTTTCCCAAACAAAAGGATATTAAGAAATAACCTGTGTTTACCTGCTTGCAAATAAAAGAATAATACTATTATGTTAGAGATACTGCATAAATCTGCTGGTATCTCTTTTTCGTTGCCTTGAAACAACAGACTATTTCATTTCTGCTTGTTTACCCTAAACTTATCGGAATATGGTTTGTCAAGGGCTTGTTGCGTAAGCAATGCTTTAGCACCCTTTACAAATTATAGACAGATAAGTAGCCTTTCAAAGGCAGAAGAAATAGTAATCTTAAGATTTTGAAGAATTGTTGTAGGTATTGGAAAATGGTATAATGTAGATACAGAGAAATATATAAATTGGAATTTTCAGATGAGGTGACGAATAAATGAGCAAAGAACATCATAATGAAAATAAGAATGACGAAGAAGATACTTTTACATTAGCTAAGCTTGTTAGTACTTGGTATGTAGGTGCTGTTGTAGGATTTGCGGTAGGCACTTTAAATGGTAATTCAACAACAGCAATTATAGGTTTGAAGGTTATAAGAACTTATTTCACTTCACACCATATTCTTTTTTACCCGACAGGTCTAAAACAGCATATCAATAGAAAATAAATATAAGATACAAGGTGTATGCTCCTATGAGTATATGCCTTTTTTTTGATTGGAGGAATGAAGCATGAATGATATAGAATTTATTGAAACATTAAAGCAAAAGAGAAATGCCTGTGATTATTCTCAATCACGACTGGCACAGGAATTGCAAATTAGCAGGCAGAACTTAAATGAAATTGAAAACGGAAAAACAAAAGCCAGTAAAGAAATGAAACATATACTTTTACATTATCTTGATTATTGTAATTGTACACAGCCTTTCAATTTAACGATTGACTATCTGCGTGTTCGTTTTCCTGCCACAGACGCATTGGAAATTATAAAAAATGTACTGGCAATGAAAAGCGAATATTTTATACATGAAGATTACGGAATGTTTGGTTATGAAGAACAGTATATCTATGGGGCTATTAGTGTAAATGCTTCTAAAGATAGTTCTATGGGTGTTTTATTGGAATTAAGAGGTATGGGGTGTCGAAACTTGGAATATGTTTTACAGGCAAGAGGGATAGACTGGTATTACTTTTTAAGCAGTTGTATAGATTATCAAGGTGTTTTTAAACGCATAGATTTGGCGGTCAATGATATGGGCGGATTGCTGGATATAGAAATTCTAAGGGAACGTTATTATGCCAACAAGGTATGGAAACGTTCAAGAACCCATGAAGCAGTAGACAGCGGAAAATTATCGGGTACACATGGAGATACTGCAAAAACTTTTTATATCGGTTCAAAGAATAGTTCTATTTACTTTTGCTTGTATGAAAAAGAAAAGGAACAAAAAAGCAAAGGCATAAAAACAGACATTAAGAACCGATTTGAAATTCGTTTAAAAAGTGGAAAAGCAGAACAAACGATAGAACAACTTGTTTTTTCAAGAAATCCCGAACAGACCATAGCAAGCCTTATCCTCACACAGATAGATTTTCCCGTTTATATTTTATGGGATATATTTTTAGATAATGTAACGACTTCACTTCCGTTTATTATGACGCCTGTTGCTGTCAATATGGATAAAACAAAACGTTGGTTAGAAAGACAGGTCATGCCCTCTTTATTGATGATAAAAGAGATTGAAAAGCAAACAGGAGCAAATTATCTGGAAGAAATCGACAGACATACAAGACTAACAGAAAAGCAGGAATTAAAAATTAAACAAATGACAACAGACATAGCAGATATGATTGAGAAAGATACCGCTGTTCCACAAGGGAATGACGGTATTTTTTAATTTCTTCAAAAAATCTGCAACAAAACGGCTACTTGCGTACAGATATGGTGCGAGGAAAGGAAATCTAACTTTTTTCAAAACTACTCATTAAATCGAGGTTTCCATTCCCTATATGGAGTGAAAGAAGAAAATATTTTCATTCTCAACAACCTTTGGCAGTTGCCGTTCCCTATATGGAGCAAAGAAAATCTTTTATTCCACAGTTGGCAGTTACGGTGTTGCATGGGTAGTTAGGGGGTGAAAAGAAATCTTTTCATCATCAACTTAGCAGAATGACACTTTCTTTCCCTATATGGTACAGGAAAAGAAAAAAGTTTTGAATATTGGTTACGCTTCTGCTCTTTTCCAACGCGGTATACAGGAAAGACGATTTTCTTCTTTCATGTTCTTTGACAACTGAATAAAGCAATTCAATACGTTTGACAGACAGCGAGCCGTTGAAACAGATACGCCATGACCTTTTCCCTGCAAAAACGAGCGACAACCTATTTGTGTTCCTGTAAAAGATTTGTCCTCTTTTATCGCCATGACCTGTCCTGTCTGATAATGATACTCCCGTACAGCCACAGCTTGAGCGTTCAGAGCGTCGCACGCAATGGGTACGGCTACATAAGAACTATGCAGAGGTGGAACTCCTGTGGGCTATGACAAATGCCGTTGAATTGCTTAGAAAAGATTTTTACAGAAAGGGGGTATGTGTTATTGCTGATATTGTAAAAACAAGGCAAGAAAAGACAAATAATAAGCGTGGCATTGGCAACAGAGGAAAAACAAAGATTGTTGTAAAAGAGCATTTTTCCGAAAAGGGAAAGACAATGGAAGAACTTCTGACGGATGTTATGCTGGAAAAAGCAAAGCAGACAATCGCATAAATTCGGTGCAGTTGTAAGAAATAGATTGAATGTGAAAAAGTACCCGTGTTATACTTTACTTGCAAGCAGGTGTTGTAAACACGGGTTAGTTATAAAGGAGGATAACTGACAATGAAACAACAGATTTACAATACTGCACTTTATCTTAGGTTAAGCCGAGATGATGAATTACAGGGCGAAAGTTCCAGCATTACCACACAAAGAAGTATGTTGCGTCTATATGCAAAAGAACATCATTTGAATGTGATTGATGAATATATTGATGACGGCTGGTCGGGAACAAATTTTGAAAGACCGAGTTTTCAAAGAATGATTGAAGATATAGAGGCAGGAAAAATCAACTGTGTTGTAACGAAAGACCTTTCCCGACTTGGCAGAAATTATATTATGACAGGACAATATACAGAATTGTATTTTCCCAGCCATAATGTCCGTTACATAGCGATTGACGACGGTGTAGACAGCGAAAAGGGCGAAAGTGAGATTGCACCATTTAAGAACATTATCAATGAATGGGTGGCAAGAGATACGAGCCGTAAAGTGAAATCAGCCTTTAAGACAAAATTTGCAGAGGGTGCGTATTATGGGGCTTATGCTCCGTTAGGATATAAGAAACACCCCGACATCAAAGGAAAACTGCTGGTTGATGAGGAAACAAAATGGATTGTTGAAAAAATCTTCTCCCTAGCCTATCAAGGTTACGGTAGTGCAAAAATCACAAAAATACTGCGAGAAGAAAAAGTCCCGACAGCGTCTTGGTTGAATTTTACAAGGTATGGTACTTTTGCACATATCTTTGAGGGAAAGCCCGAAAGCAAGCGTTATGAGTGGACGATTGCTCATGTCAAGGCAATTTTAAAAAGTGAAGTCTATATCGGAAACAGCGTTCATAATCGACAATCAACAGTTTCATTCAAGAGCAAGAAAAAAGTGCGTAAGCCCGAAAGTGAATGGTTTCGAGTAGAAAATACCCACGAACCGATTATTGACAAAGAAGTGTTCTATCGTGTGCAGGAACAGATAAAATCAAGGCGTAGACAGACAAAGGAAAAAGCAACGCCGATATTTGCAGGGCTTGTCAAGTGTGCGGATTGTGGCTGGTCTATGCGGTTTGCGACAAATAAGGCAAATAAAACGCCATACAGTTATTATGCTTGCAGTTACTACGGACAGTTTGGCAAAGGTACTTGTTCTATGCACTATATCCGTTATGATGTGTTGTATCAAGCCGTATTGGAACGATTGCAGTATTGGGCTAAGGCAGTACAGCAGGACGAAGAAAAGGTGTTGAATAAGATACAAAAGGCTGGGAATGCAGAGCGAATACGGGAAAAGAAGAAAAAGGCAAGTGCCTTGAAGAAAGCCGAGAACCGACAAAATGAGATTGACCGCTTGTTTACGAAAATGTATGAAGATAGAGCCTGTGAGAAGATAACGGAACGAAACTTCATCATGCTGTCGGGGAAATATCAAAAAGAACAGATAGAACTGGAACAGCAGATAACCAACCTAAGAGAAGAATTAAGTAAAATGGAACAGGATATGATAGGTGCTGAAAAGTGGATTGAGTTAATTAAGGAGTATTCCGTACCAAAGGAACTGACAGCACCGTTGTTAAATGCAATGATAGAAAAAATCCTTATTCACGAAGCAACAACGAATGAGGATAACGAAAGAATACTTCTACCAATGGGCGATCGTTTTGAAAAACAACGGAAATGGGCCCGTCGGTACGATCAGCGTTGTTGACCGGAACGACGCATTGAATATATTGCATATCGGATATTGCATCGGCAGCCGATGGTGGAACCAGGGCATCACCTCGGAGGCGTTTTCGGGCATCATCTCATTTTTATTCGAGCAGGTGAAAGCCAACCGGATCGAATCGCAGCACGACCCCCGCAACCCGAATTCCGGCAAGGTCATGATAAAATGCGGCCTGAAATATGAGGGTACGCTCCGTCAGGCGGATATCAGCAACAAAGGCGTGGTCGACGCGGCCGTGTACAGCATATTGGCCGACGAGTATTTTTCCAAACAAGCGCAATGCAAAAAGCGTTAGGGCGATACCTCACAATTCTAAGTGTCGAATCGCACCGGCAGATTTTTTGTGACAGTTGCCGGAAAATCTGCAAGCGAGGCGACGCTTAAGGCATCAGCCGTGAATTGTGCGGTATTGCCTTAGAAGCCAGGGGCGGCCTTCCGGGAAGGCCGCCCCTGCTTATTTTTCTTTCTGCGTTTCTTCCCGCTCCGGCACAGCGCATTGCCGCGCCGCCTCCCGTTTTTTTCGCCGCCCGTAAAACAGGGCCGAAACGCCCGCCGCGCACGCCACCACCAGCACGGCCTTTACCCAGCCCGAGGCCTGCTCCAGCGCGGCCGTAACGGCAGGCCAGCTTTGCCCGGCCAGCGCGCCCAGATAGACCAGCAGGATATTCCACAGCAGGCTGCCCACGGTGGTGAGCAGCAAAAACGGCGCCGGATGCATGCCCGCCATGCCCGCCGGGATGGAGATGAGGCTGCGCAGGATGGGGATGCAGCGGCAGTAAAACACACTGGGCCAGCCGTGGGCCGCAAACCAGTCCGACGCCTTGTGCACGTCGGCGCTCTCCATTTTCAGCACGCGCCCAACCCGGCCCGAAAGCAGCGCCTCCAGCCGCTGCGGGGCCAGAAGCCGCCCCACGCCGTACAGCACGATGGCCCCCGCCACGCTGCCCAGCGTGGAAAACAGAATGACGCCGGGGGGCGTCATCTCCGTACAGGTCGTTAAAAAGCCGCCGAAGGTGAGGATCACCTCGCTGGGGATCGGCGGAAAAATGTTCTCCACGGCAATCAGCAGCAGCACGCCCCAATAGCCGAACCGGCTGACAAGGCCGGTGATGACGCTCTCCATGGCATTCACTCCCTCTGCTTATTCCTATGCGGGAAAAGCGGAAGGAATGCTTTGCACGGCGCGAAAAGCGGCGCGCCCCGCGGAGCAAAAAAGCCCGCCGGCGGGATGCGCGCCGTTTCGCCGGCTCTGCCGCCCCGGCGGGCTTTCCCGTACTCAGCCCGGCGTCAGCGCCTCCCGGGCCTGGGCGGCGCTCAGACAGCCCCGCTCCACCATCTGCTCCACCACCTTTTTCTGGCGCTGCCGTGCCAGCCCGGGGTTCTGCGCCGGGTCGTAGGCGGAGGGTGCGTTGGGCACGCCCGCCAGCAGAGTGCATTCGTAGGGCGTCATCTGCGCGGGGGCTTTGCCGAAATACCCCTCGCTTGCCTGGCGCACATTATAGTATCCGCTGCCGAAATAGATGGAATTCACATACAGCTCCAGGATCTCGTCCTTGGTATACTGCTTCTCGATGGCCCATGCCATGAACGCCTCGGCCGCCTTGCGCGTGAGCACCTTCTCCTGTGTGAAATACAGATTTTTGGCAAGCTGCTGGGTGATGGTGCTGCCACCCTCCACAAAAGCGCCCGCGCACACATCGTTCCACAGCGCACGGCACAGCGCAATAAAATCCACGCCGCCATGGGAATAAAAACGGTGGTCCTCCACCGCCACCACAGCGTCCCGGTACAGCCGGGGCAGCTCGTCCAGAGGCGTAAAATCCGGCTGGGCGCGCACCTGCTCCGCCATTTCCGCCAGCGGCTTTTGCTCCAGAGCCTCCCGGTACATGCCATAGCCCTTCAGCCCCACGTACAGCCCCGCACTGAGGCAAAGCGCAAGCAGCAGGACAAAGAGCCCCGCCAGCGCCCGCTTGATTTTTCCGCGCATCACCGCGCACCTGCCTTTCCCCTTCCGGCCGCATCCTCCGGCTTTGTACCTTTATTATAAAAAGGAAAGGCCGGCGCTGCCATCGAACTGCCTTTCATTCCGCGCGCGCAACCTTACGTTTGTGCAAGATGGCGGCGGACAAAAACACGCGGAGCATACAAACGCGCCCCGCCGCCGGTTTTATCCGGAAGCGGGGCGCGTTTGTAAGGGCCTTTTCTCAGCAAAGCGGGGCCGCGATGCGCAGCACCGCGTCCAGCATACGGCTCCAGAAATGGCGGCGGCAGTCCGCCGGCGAAATCTCCCGGCTTTTTGCCAGCGTGTCCATCACGTCGGCCTTCAGCGCCTGCAGCGCCGGGGTGCGGTACAGGTAGGTACCGCATTCAAAATGCAGGTACAGGCTTCGGTAATCCATGTTGATGGTGCCCACCACACCCGTGGTGTCGTCTGAAAGGTAGCTTTTGGCATGGATGAAGCCCGGCGTATATTCGTAGATGCGCACGCCTGCGCGCAGCAGCGGCGCGTAATAGGAGCGCGTAAGGCGGTATACGACTTTTTTGTCCGGCACGCCCGGCGTGACGATGCGCACGTCCACGCCCCGCTTTGCCGCCGCGCACAGCGCCGCCTGCATCACGTCGTCGATGATAAGGTAGGGCGTAAAAATATACACATAGTCCCGGGCCTGCGCCAGAATATCAATGTAAACGCCCGCGCTCACGGCCTCGCCGTCCAGAGGCGAATCGCTGAACGGCTGCACCCATCCCTCGCCCGCAAACGGCGCGGGATGGTAAGCATGGGGGCGGAACGCGTCCAGCGGCTCGTTCGCGGATTCCGGGCGGTAGGCGTGCCAGAACTCCAGGAACATGGCTGTAAAATTCCACGCGGCTTCGCCCGTCACACGCACGCCCGTATCCTTCCAATGGCCGTGCAGCTCCACGGCGTTGATGTATTCATCCGAAAGGTTAACGCCTCCCGTGAACACCGTGTGCCCGTCCACGTCCATGATCTTGCGGTGGTCGCGGTTGTTCATCGCCAGAGAAAGCACCGGTATAAAGGGGTTGAACATCAGCGTCTTGACGCCGCTGCGCTCCATTTCGCGGGCAAAGCCCTGGGGCAGCAGGAACAGGCTGCCCATATCGTCGCATATGAGGCGCACGTCCACGCCCTGGGCCGCCTTGCGCTTGAGGATCTCCGCAATGCCGTCCCACATTTTGCCGGGCTGTATGATAAAGTATTCCAAAAAAATGAAATGCTCGGCGCTTTCCAGCGCCCGCAGCATGTCGGCGTACATCTCCTCGCCCAGAGGATAATATTTCACGTCCGAATCCATACAGACCGGATATCCGCCCGTAGCGGTAATGTACCGGCTGCGCGCCGCCGCACGGGCGTCGTCCCCGCGCAGCGCCCCGAACACCGCCTCGTCCTGCCCCAGCGCGGCCGCCGTTTCCGCGTGCTGCGCGGCCAGCCTGCGCCGCATCCGGTGCGCGGGCAGCTTGCCGCCGAACAGCAGGTACAGCAGGCCGCCCATCACGGGCAGCTGCAGGATCAGGATGATCCAGCCGATCTTGAAGCCCGAAACGTCGTCGTGGTACAGGATATGCAGCACGATCAGCAGGCTCAGGAGCGTAAACGCGGCGTTCAGCCACACCGAATAGGCCGCGAGCTTCCAGAAAAACACGCCCAGCCATACCGCCTGCAGCAAAAGCAGCAGACCCGTGATAAAAATACGCCCGCACAAAAATTTCAGCAGCTTTTTCATTCCGTCCTCCCACCGCCGGCACATCCGGCGCATATCTGATATCAATATATCAATATCCGTCGAAAAGCGCAAGACAAACCGGGCGCTTTTGTGGGCTGCGGCGGTTCACCTTCCGCGCGCCGCGGCCGTATATTCCGCAAACCGCGCCTGCGCCGCGGCGCCCACATCGGCGCTCCGCGCGCCGCCTCCCCAATAATGCAGGAACAAAACGTCCGGCCCGTCCACCACCAACAGCAATGTCTGGTGGAAGCCCGGCCCGTCCTCATAATTTGCCAGCACCAGCGTGTCCGGCGTTTCCTTCAGCACCGTGTATTCCTCCGGCTCCAGCAGCCACAGCCTGCGCGCCAGCCCCCGGCCGAAGGCCTTCGCACCGCCCGCGCCTGAAAGACGGCAGTAGCGCTGTACCAGGTACACGGTGTCCTGCGTACCGTCGGCATAGCCCGCCTCCCAGGCGGAGAGGCCCAGCGGCGCGCCGGGCGTCCAGGTCTGCACCAGCTGGTTGACGTCGTCCCGCACATTGGGCGCAGCCTCTGCCGCGCGCCGGTAGCCCGCCCCCTCCACCTCGGCCAGCGTCAGCAGCGGCAGGCCCGCGCCGGTCTCCGGCAGCGGCGTTTTTTCATAGCGCGCCAGCTCCAGCAGGCCCACAGCCAGGCAAACGGCATACACCGCGCCCAGCAGCGCGCAGGCGGCGCGGTGGGCCAGTGCCGCCCGCCGCCAGCCCGGGCCGTGCCGGGGCATCGCGCCCGCGCGCAGCATGCGGCGGGTGCGCATCAGCGCCAGCATGCTGTAAACGCCCCAGCCCAGCCGGAACAGCGTCACCGCCAGAATGGCCCAAACCAGCGGCGCGGCGGCGTCTGCCAGAACCAGCTCAAGCGTATACCTGCCCAGATAGGTGAGCTGAGCGAACATCAGCAGCGCCCACAGCGCTGTGCCCAGCGCCTGGCTCAGGATCGAACCCCGCAGCGTCTTGAGGGAATCGGCCAGCGCGGCGGGGTCGGTGTGCAGGTCCGGCGCGTCCGTCTGTTCGGGCGCGCAGAACAGATGCAGGGGCCTGTCGTTCAGCACATACTGCCAGCCGCATTCTTCATAAAATTCCTTCTGGCCCGCGGGCAGGCCGCCCTCATCGGAACCGACCTCGAAGCGGTAGCGCAGGCGCGCGGGCGGAGCCGGGGCAAAACGCGTCAGCATTGCGCCCGCCTTCTGCACCCGCAGGCCGCGCGCCGCAAACTCGGCGTACCAGCTCTCCCGCTGGGCCAGGGCCCAGCGCGGCAGGCTCAGCTTATAGCTGCGTTTTTTCATTCGTTCCGCCCTCCCCGATCCATGCGCCGTCGCGCACCATGGCGCGCAGACGGCTGTATTCCGCGCGCAGGGCTTCCATCCCCGCGTTTGTGAGCAGATAGGTCTTGCGGCGGCCGTCGTTTTCAGACAGGACGATCAGCCCTTCCTTTTCCATCCGCGTCAGCACACCGTACAGCGTGCCCGGGCCCATCTGCACGCGCCCGCGGGACGCCCGCGCGATCTGCTGCATCAGCTGATATCCGTGCGCCGGACGGTGCAGCGCCAGCAGCACATAATACATGGCCTCCGTCATTGGTCCGCCGGACATCGCGCGCCGCCCCCTTCCGCAATTCGTATGTGTCGCGATATATCGTCTGACATAATAATAGCAAGCACATCCACCTCTGTCAATGCAGGCGGACATGCCAAAAGAAAAAGCTCCCCGCGCACGCCGCAAACGCGGGTGCGCGGGGAGCCCTTCCAGCCAAAAAATCAAAATTAAAAAGAAAACTTATTCCGTCACACTGGTGGCCTTGTTTTTTCAGGATGACGTCGTGGCTGCCGCCCTCTACGATGCTGGTGGAGGAAACCACGGTCAGACGCGCCTTCTCCTGCAGCTCGGGGATGGTGAGCGCGCCGCAGTTGCACATGGTGCTGCGCACCTTGGAAAGCGTTACATACACGCCGTCCTTCAGTGCGCCGGCATACGGCACGTAGCTGTCCACGCCCTCTTCAAAGCTCAGCTTGCCCGCGCCGCCCAGGTCGTACCTCTGCCAGTTGCGCGCGCGGTTGGAGCCCTCGCCCCAATACTCTTTCACATATGTGCCGTTGATGCGCAGCTTGTTCGTGGGGCTTTCATCGAAGCGGGAGAAATAGCGGCCCAGCATCACAAAGTCCGCGCCCATGGCCAGCGCCAGCGTGATGTGGTAATCGTGCACGATGCCGCCGTCGGAGCAGATGGGCACATACACGCCCGTCTCCTTAAAATACTCGTCCCGGGCCTTGGCTACTTCAATGACAGCCGTTGCCTGGCCGCGGCCGATGCCCTTGGTCTCGCGGGTGATGCAGATGGAACCGCCGCCGATACCGATCTTCACGAAATCCGCGCCCGCCTGTGCCAAAAAGCGGAAGCCCTCGCGGTCCACCACATTGCCTGCGCCCACCTTGACGCTGTCGCCGTATTTGGCGCGGATCCAGCTGATGGTGCGGCTCTGCCACTCGGAAAAGCCCTCGGAGGAATCGATGCACAGCACGTCCGCGCCCGCTTCCACCAGCGCGGGCACGCGCTCTGCGTAATCGCGGGTATTGATGCCCGCACCCACGATATAGCTCTTGTTTTTGTCCAGCAGCTCGTTCACGTTCTCTTTGTGGGAATCGTAATCCTTGCGGAACACCATGCATTTCAGGTGCTGGTTCTTGTCGATGAGGGGCAGTGAGTTGATTTTATTGTCCCAGATGATGTCGTTCGCTTCCTTGAGGGTGGTGTCCTCGTCGGCCACGACAAGCTTTTCAAACGGCGTCATAAACTCGCTCACGGGCAGATCCGTACTCATGCGGGAGATGCGGTAATCCCGGCTTGCCACGATGCCCAGCAGCTTTCCGTTGGCCGTGCCGTCGTCGGTTACGGCCACGGTGGAGTGGCCCGTTTTTTCCTTCAGGGCCAGGATATCGGCCAGCGTGGCGTCAGGACGCACGTTGGAATCGCTGACGATAAAGCCCTTTTTATAGCTTTTGACGCGCGCGACCATCGCCGCCTCGTCCTCCACGGACTGCGAGCCGTAGATGAACGAAACGCCGCCCTCCTTGGCGAGCGCGATGGCCATGGTGTCGTTGGACACAGACTGCATGATGGCCGATACCATGGGGATGTTCATGGAAAGCGGGCAATCCTCCTGCCCCTTGCGGTATTTCACCAGCGGGGTCTTCAGGCTGACGGCGGAGGGGATGCACTCGGACGACGAATAGCCGGGCACCAGCAGATATTCGCCAAACGTGCGGGAGGGTTCCGTGAAGTAAGTGGCCATAGTGATCTCCTTTTCTTTTTAATTGTTTACCCATTATAATAGCACACAGGGCCGCGTGCCGCAAAGGTTTTTTCACAAAAGTGCGCGTCCTGCGCACAGAAAATAACCTCTATTTCCGGGGGAATTGTGGGCAAATGGTACAAAACGGCCCCGTATGCAGCATACGGGGCCGTTTTGCCTTGTGAAATGGAGTTTGAAAAGGTTGGTGCAGCACCCAGGACCGCTGCTTTCTAGCCAAAACAACGATAGGAGGAGAGGGCCTGCACCCGATGAAAAAGTGCACTTGCAAGAGCCTTGTAACTTTCTTGCAACTAAATTGTAACCCTTTTGACATCACCTGTCAATAGGTTTTTCAAAAAAATTGTAACTATTTTTTAACTTTTACAATTCTTACACATTTGAAATCGGATTCAATAAAGAAAATCTAAGCGGATGCTTCCCCCCCCATTTCGTATAACCCGCCACATTGTCCCTTCACGAATGTTCTGAGGCTCATTAAACATTTTGCCAAATTTCTCTGAAAATCCTGATTCTACTTCATATAAATATACATAATCAAAATTCGCATCCAAAACTTGGCCCCAACTTTCGGGAGTATAACTTGTGCCCCCCTGTTCCGTCTGTGCCGTCATGACATTCGTCTTTTGCTTGGGTAGCATCATAGGTGCAAGTTCATATTCTAATTCCAATTCGGCTTTTCCCTTGTCATCCCCAGTAACAAGATGCAAACGCGGTGCTTTTACGTTAAGTTTCTTCACCTGCTGTGCCGTAGCCTGGGATGCCATACGAAAAAGTTGGGTTCCGGCCGCATTTCCCGGCGCAAAAATCAGCGTGTTCAGCCAAAGTCGATAATCGCACAGACAAAGTAAGGTCCCCACCAATACACATACTCCCACGACTTGTACGCCTTTTTTTGCTTTCTGCGCCAATGCCAACAACAAACGCCCCGTAAAATACAGCAAAAGTGCCGTAGACATAGTGCCCCAGTACCGAGCGTAGGACGCAAGGCCCACCGCCTCCTGTTCGTTCAAAACAAACAGGTATGTTGCCAGTAAAGAAAACAAATAAACAAAGCCGCAGGCCAAGGCGGCTCCGCAAGCAAAATCCGCCCTTTTCCGTTCCTCTTTCGGCAACAGGTATCGGCACCATAAATGCAACAGCAGGCCAATACCCAATATCATGACGGGTGCGTAATGGACCACCCCTCCCTCTGTTCTAGCTCGCAATAGATAAAGAGCAAAATTTTCCAGAACATCATACCGATACTGTGGAGCAGTACCACTGAACAGTTCCGCTATGACCGAAAGATTTATTGTGTTTTCCGCCCAATGTCCTACTGCGCCCATAGCGCGCAGATGGACATCCCAACTGATTTTTACTACAGCAACAGAAATCAAGGGCAACGTTGTCAACAAAGCACCGGCAATCACCGATTTTCGCCCTACCTGTTTCAGTAAGCCGCGCTCGCATATCAATTGATCTAGGAGAACTACCAGCGCCGCTAAAAACGCCAGCCCCATGCCCGAAGTCTTTACCAATGCCAGTACCATACATCCAGCACTTACAACAACACTTCGATATCGACTTGCTCGACTTGTGAAGTGCGCCAGCAACACAAAAGCAAACAACGTCCCCAGCAACCCATCAGCCATAGTATTCACATAGTAATCACCCAAATAGCTGGCAGGTAATATAAACATAAAGCCCGCATACAACCCGCACCAAAACCAATTTTTCCAAGAAAAGCGCGATACAGGATATAGCAACATCCCAACTGTCAAAAAGCCCAACGAAAAAATCGCGATATCTTCCCGAAAGCCTTGCCCTACCGTCTTCATGAACAGGTACTGTAGCAAGGCCAAAGCTGGCGGATAGTCTTTAAATCCATCGTTTGATTCTGGTATCGTGTAAAGTGCGTCCAACTCAAACATATTTTTTACCGCACGTCCCCAATGTGAGAACTCGTCCCATTGGTTGTACAGCCGTCCACGCGCCATCCACCAGACGGCTGCAGTCAACAGCAAAAACAGAAAAAAGCCCGGCGTCATAATCGACGCTGTAAACTCTTTTCCGTGCCTGATTCCTTGAAACAGCAGATAGGCGCAAGCAAATATGCAACCTATCCAAAGAAATCCCGATAACAGCGAAATTGCGCCCAGCAGTCCGCAAAAATATGAAAAAATGATTAGACCGCAAAGGAATAACGGCATTACTTCTTCAAATTTTTTCCGCAAAAAAGACGCGCACGCCGCGCAGACTGGAACCGTCGTCAACATCACCAATAAATACGGCACTTTATTCTCCCTCTCTCTCTTAAGAAAAAATCCACCGCTTCTGCACCTGAAAACTAATGAAAAACAAAAGAACATCTACGCATATTTTTACAGTGACCTCGGAATAGGGAAGCAACCGATAGAAAGCAGAAACCAATAATCCACTCATGCACATCTGCACAATACACAAAGCAAAATATTTCAGCATCGTTTTACGTCCCATTTCCTTTTGAAAAACCGCTTTGCTATTAACGATATAATTGAACAATGCGGACGCAATGCGAGCCAAAACCGTAGCTGCAAAAATATAGCCTTCTATCACAAACGGTTTTAACGTCCAAACCAGTGCGCTAAATAGCGCAATATCTACCACCGACGAAGAGAGAGACGCAAATATGAATTTTAGAAATAGTGCGTAAATTCTCACCGAATCTATAAGCGGGCGAAAATGTGAACGCCGGTTTTCTTCAATATAAATCGTTTCGATCGCAATCTCTCGCAGCGGCACTTTCTGCGCCTGTGTTTCCAACAACATATTGGTTTCAAATTCATAACGTTCTCCCGTCACATTCATCAACTTTTTCATAAACTCCAGCGGCACCGCGCGAAGCCCTGTCTGCGTATCGGACACGTTCACTCCGCAAAGCAGGCGCATCACCATACACGTGACCTTATTGCCCCACTTACTTCTAGTTGGAATTTCCTCCCGTTCAAAATCCCGGCAGCCCAAAACTAAACTTTTGGGGTTTTCCTCTAGTGCACACACACAACGAAAAATGTCTTGTGCCGTGTGCTGTCCATCCGCATCTGCGGTAACGCATCCCAGTATGTTCGGCCATGTGTTGATACAATAATTAAATGCCGTTTTCAGTGCACGTCCCTTTCCTAAATTGACACAGTGCCGCAGAACCGTGCAGTTCATTTGTTCTGCCTGCTGAAAAAAGTCCCTCGTTTGCATATCGCTTCCATCGTCTACAATCACCACTGGCCCATTCCAAATTTTGCGCACATCTTTTACGGTATTCACCAACTTTTCATCCGGATTGAGTGCCGGAATAATCACAGCCGCCTTTTTTTCCAAGTATAATTCTCCTATCACATATGGTTTCTGTCATCCCGTTTTCTCTTATGACACAGCGTGCAATAAAAAAACACGTCTTGCCTGTGGGGAAAACCCCACGGGCAAAACGTGCTTTTTCAGTATACTTTTATCGTAGCAAGAAAAGACAGACTCAGTCTAGCTGTCTGTCTGTCTGTCTGTCTGTCTGTCTGTCTGTCTGTCTGTCTGTCTGTCTGTCTGTCTGTCTGTCTGTCTAAAGTGTACGCCGGTTTTCATTTTCCGTCAACCTCTTTTTTGCCAAAACGCCGATTTAAAGAACATTTATCATGTTTATTCTACCTGATAATCCAGGTCAAAGCAAGTTTTCGGCAATTTTCTTTTTTAATACATGCATCATCATAATGCCGCTCACTCGGTCAGCGTCAGGTTTGCCTCAAAGTGTTTCTTTTCCCCGTCCGTTCCTACAAAATACCAGCCGTTCTCCCCTGTCTGCGCGCGCAGCAGGGTAAAGGAAGCGCCCATGGGCACCTCACTGTGATAGACGACGGCGAGCCGCGCGGGCGCGTGCGCGGCAATGCGCTCCAGAGGCACATGGTCGCAGACGATATCCGCATAATAGGTGTTGTTCATATGGCGGTTCTGGTCGCAGCGGGTATAAAAGGCCGTTTCCTCCGCCACAGGCTGCGCCTCCCCTTTTACCAGCGATACATCCAGCTCGCATACGGGCGGCTGGACGAACGGCATGGGCATGTCCTCCGGCGGACGGCGCAGGATGCGCTTCGTCCGTGTATCCACCAAGATCCAGCGGCTGTCCACTGCGCTCAGCACCGTGCCGTCCTGCGCGCACAGTGTGGTGTAGCGCCCATACACCGCGCGCTGGGGCGCGCTGGGCCTGGTTGCCAGCGTCACGCACTGCCCCGCGCGCACGGGCGCATAAAACTCCACGGCCAGCTTCGCCAGCAAAAACGCGGTGTGCGTGCGCGCGTACACCTCATTCGTCAGGCCCAGCAGGTCGCACTGGTCGGTGGATATCTGTTGGGCGCGCCGCAGGATGGCCCCCGGCGTCATACGGGCCTCGGCATCGCATTCATACGCCTTTACGGTAAAGCTCTCGGAATAAAAATCTGCATTCATCTGCTGTCTCTCCCTTTCGGCCGCGTCCGCCTGTTCCCGCGCCGCGCCCTGCGTGCGCACACCCGGACCGCCGCTTTCCCGCCTGTGCCCGTAAAAACGGCCCACGGCCATTTTCTTGTTGCACAGCAAAACTATCCCGGCGTTCCCGCCCAGAGACCGGCCGGAAAGGCGAAAAAACAGCCTGCGGCTATTTTTTACAAAACCACACCGCCGTCCGGGGCGCGCGGTGTGCTATACTATAATAACACAAAAGGACAAAATCCGCACGCATGCAGAAAGGTTTGATTTTGTATATGGGTTATTACGGACGCTACACGGCCGCCTATTCCATCGGCTGTCTGCTGATGCTTTCACTTTATATCGCCGGTATTTTTTTGCACTGGGCCGCTTTCGGCGTGCTTCTGGTGCTTACGCTCGCGGGTGTGATGCTGCTGGCGGTGATTTGCAGCGTGCTGGGCACGCGCCGCTTCAATGCGGCGTACCAGCGCTTTCTTACGAGCTGCGACGCCGCGGCGTTTCTGGCCGAGATACGCGGGTGCCAACGCTGGCAGAACCGCAGCACGCGGCCCAACCTGGCATTGAATGAAAGCTTTGCCCTGCAGGCGCTGGGGCGCGGCCCCGAGGCGCTGGAGGCGCTGTCCCGCATGGGGATGGACCGCGTGCCCCGCCGCAGCAAAAGCTACCTGCAGCAGCTCCGCCTGAGCGTTTATACGCGCCAGGCCAGCATCGCCATCGGCCTGGAAGATTACGCCGCGGCCCGCAGCCAGCTCGCATATCTGCGTGACGAAGTGCGCACGCTGCCGGCGGGCAACGCGCTGTTCGGGCATTTCAGCAAGGCTGTGCTGGACCTGGAGCACATGATGGCCGTGCAGCGGGGCGAGCCGGGCGGCCACACCGCCTATTTCCGCACCGAGCTGGGGCTTGCTCCCAACAGCTACCTCCGGGCGCAGGCGAGCTATTATCTGGCCTGCGCACTGCTTCTGGAGGAAAACGATGCAGCCGGCGCCGTTCCCCTGTATGAGCAGGCCCGCGCGCTTGCGCCCCAGCTCTGGGTGGCGGCGCGGGCAGGCGCCGCGCTGAACGCTCTGCATGCGCAGGAAGCTGCGCAGCCCTCTGCCGGGATATAAAACGGCGCCAGAGCGGGCCGGCGGCCGCCACAGTTTTGTAACATTCATACCGGACGGATGTGGTATAATAATTTCAAGTCCGCCGCTTGCGCGGCTGCGCGCACTTCGTGCGCCGATGCGCTTTTGCGCATGGGCTTGAGAACATTGAACCATGCAAAACCGCGGCAGGCGCGGTTTTGTTGAGACCGCTTCGCGGCGCCATGGTATAATAACCTCAAGCCCGCCGCTTGCGCGGCTGCGCGCACTTCGTGCGCCGATGCGCTTTTGCGCATGGGCTTGAGAACATTGAACCATGCAAAATTTCAGCGGACGAAATTTTGTTAAAGCCGCGCCGTGTGGCGGCCCCGCCGGCGGGCAATCCTAACAATGGCCCGCATCATCTTCCGGAAAGCAGGTATTTTTTATGATGGACCGCAAAAAGCTTTTGCTTCTTTATAACCCCAGCGCGGGGCGCGCGCAAACCTCCCGCAACCTGGACATGCTGCTGCAAAAATTCTGCACAGGCGGCTGCGAGACGACCGTATATCCCATTCTGGACGGGCTGAACGCAGAGGACATTCTGGCCGGGGCCGAAAGCGCGGGCTACGACATTGTGGTATGCTGCGGCGGCGACGGCACGCTGCACCATACGGTGAACGGCCTGCTGCGCCTGGAGCAGCCGCCTCTGCTGGGCTATATTCCAAGCGGCAGCACCAACGATTTCGCCGCCTCTCTCGGCCTGCCCAAAACGCCCGAGGACGCCGCGGACGCCGTGGTCAACGGCCGGCCGCATGCCATCGACGCAGGGGATTTCGGCGGTGAGCTGTTCTGCTATGTGGCCGCCTTCGGCGCTTTTTCCGCTGTTTCCTACGAAACGCCCCAGAACATGAAAAACGCCATGGGGCACCTTGCCTACATCATTGAAGGCGTCAAACGCCTGCCCATCGGGGAAAAATATCCTGCCCGCGTGGAGGTTGGAGACCGGGTGTTCGAGGAGGAATTTTTGTTCTGCTCCATTTCCAACACAACGTCCATCGGCGGCTTTTCGCTGGACAAAAGCGTGGAAGCCACACTGGACGACGGCGAATTCGAGGTGCTGCTCATCAAAGCGCCCACAAGCGTGGCAGAAGCGAACACCATCGTCTCCAAGCTGCTGGCCCGGGATTTCAACAACGAGCTGATCCATCTGCTGCATGCGGACAGCGTAACGGTACATTTCCCCACGCCCACAAAGTGGACGCTGGACGGCGAGTACGGCGGTGAGCACACCGATGTATCCGTACAGGTGCTTGCCAACGCGCTGCACATGGTCTTTTGAGGGAGGGCCGCCTTCCCTCAGCAAAGGTCTTTCTTACAAAAAAACCTCCTGCCGGGGGGAGGACACTTTGTAAGGACGTATAGACTTTGTAGAGGTGCTGTATGGTTAGAGAAATTTACGAAAACGAGCTAAGTAAATTGTTGAATCTGTATCTATATCTGCACGAGAAGTCTGTACCGGAAAGGACGGAACATTTAAAAACGACATGGGAAACGATTATAAAAGATAAAAATCATCACATTATAGTGAATGAGGCTGATAATAAAATCGTATCCTCTTGTGTTTGCGTAATAATTCCTAATTTAACAAGAAATGTCCGGCCGTACGCCTTTATAGAAAATGTTGTTACCCGAAAAGACTACCGCGGCAGAGGGTATGCAACAGAATGTTTGAATTATGCCAAAGAAATTGCCAAAATGGAAAATTGTTATAAAATGATGCTGCTCACCGGTTCAAAGGAAGAGTCAATACTTAAGTTTTATAGAAGCGCAGGGTATAACAGCAGTGATAAAACCGCTTTTATTCAATGGCTTGAATAGGACAATTTTCCGTTTATCGAAAAAGCAGCATATGGCGACTGTGCTGGTGTGAGCGTGTCCACAGGTATAACGAGCATCGGATTGCGGCACTGCAGTCCAAAGTAGAAGTCCGCACCCTGAAAAGGGTACGGACTTCATTGATTCATGCATTTTCTAAGGAACTTCCTTACGAGGGGATTCCCGGCAGGAGGTTTTTTGTATCCGGCGGACGGAAAGCAAAAACGTGCCAGATCAATACAGCAGCATCCCAAAGTAAGTCACTGTATTTTCTCCGCCGTTATAGGTCAGGCCGGCTTTTGCCGCCAGGCTTGCAACATCGATCCCGAAGCCTTCCAAAGAGGGAAACAGCATTTCCGGCATTCTGCATGCACCCTCCGGATAGGTGCAGGCTTCACATCTGTTACAGCCTTCATTGGACAAAAGAAGGAATGAAGAAAGCTGGTTTTTCACAAGGATATACAGCCTGTCACACAGCTTTTTAAACGCCCCGTGTCCTTCGGTCATTCCTTCGTAATCAAAAGGGTCTGTCAAAGGATATACGGCGTCAAAAACCATCGCCTTTTCATACCGGAGGCACCGCTGCCTGCACTGTTCAACCGTTCCAACCGCGGGAGGGCACGCCCAGGTTCTTCCGTACAAGCGGCAGGTATCGTTTTCGCAGATCTTCCGAACCGCATCGCTGAACAGGATCTCCGCTGTGGAAATAAACCCGTATCGGCTTATCCCTGTTTTCTTCAAATCACGGTCCCGCAAGCCGGGAATAATACATCCCATATGAATTCAGGCCTCCTGTCCTGCCGCCTGTGCGGCGGGGCGTTTTACTCCTCCTGCGCTTTCTTGTGCCGGTGTGCGCGCAGAATGCATTCGGCCACGCCCTCTGCGGAGATGTCCTCCGCCGTCAGGAACGGCGCACCGGTCTGCTGCGCCAGCGCGCGGGCCGTCACCGGGCCGATGCACACGCACACAGCGCCCTTCGGCGCCGCGCCGCAGGCGGAGAACCATGCCCGCACGCCGCCCGCGCTGGCAAACGCCAGATAGTCTGCCTCCGCATTGGGCGATGCCGCGGCATATTCCGTTTTGTACAGCGTATATTCCCGCACCGAAAAGCCTTGAGCCGTCAGGATGCCGCGCATCTCCGGGCTGCTTTCCGCGGCGCGAAACAGCAGGATCTCTTCGCCGGGGCCGGCGGCGGCGCACAGCGCACGGGCCAGTTCCGCGCCTGTGGCCTGCTCCGGGCACAGATCCGCCGTGATGCCCCTCTGTGCCAGCGCCTCCGCCGTAGCCGGGCCGATGGCGGCAAAACGGCAGGCGTGCAGACGGCGCACGTCGATGCGCGCCGCGGCAAGCGCGTCAAAAAAGCAGCCGACGCCGTTGCGGCTCGTCAGCACCACCCAGCAGGAGCGCCCGTCCGCCAGCCTTTCCCAGCCCGGCTGGGGCGGCAAAGGCCGCACCCGGGCCGTCATGCAGGGAACCGCGGCCGCGCCCAGTGCTTCCAAACGCCGGGCGAGCCGTTCTGTGAAGGCGGGCGTTCCCACCAGCCCCACGCGCACGCCTGCCAGCGGCAGCACGGGCGCGGCCGGGGCGCAAAGCTCCAGCGCCGCGGCGGCGCCCACCACGATGACGGCGGGCGCCTGCACCCGGGCTGCGCGCGCCTTTTCGGCAATGTCCGCAAGCGTGCCGCGCACCGTGGCCGGGTGCGGTGCATTTCCGCCGGACACCACTGCCGCGGGCGTTTCCGGCGGCTTGCCCGCAGCCGTCAGCCGCGCGGCGATCTGTTCCAGGCTGTTCAGCCCCATCAAAAACACAAGCGTGCCGTGCAGCGCCGCCAGCGCCTCCAGAGATTCCGGCAGCGTGTCGCCCGTTTGTGCCGTGTGGCCCGTAATGACATGGAAGCTGCGGCTTGCCCCCCGGTGTGTGACGGGAATGCCCGCTGCGGCCGGAACCGCGATGCACGAAGAAATCCCCGGCACTTCCTCACAGGGGACGCCCGCCGCCTGCAGCGCCAGAAATTCCTCCCCGCCCCGGCCGAACACGAACGGGTCGCCGCCCTTCAGGCGCACGACGGTCTTTCCGCTTTGGCCCAGCCGCACCAGCAGGCTGTTGATCTCGCTTTGCGGCATGGAATGCCTGCCGCACCGCTTGCCTGCGGGATGCTGCTCCGCGTGCGCGGCCTGCGCCAGCAGGGCCGGATCGATGAGGTCGTCGTAAACCACCGCGTCGCAGCTTTGCAGCAGACGCAGCCCCCGCACCGTGATGAGGTCGGCGCTGCCGCAGCCCGCGCCCACCAGATAGACAAAGCCCTTTTTATGCATTCCCCGGCCCCTCTCTTTCCATCCGCGCCGCCAGCGCGTCGAATTCGGCCTGCTCCAGCGGCCTTCCCTTTTCCATACATGCGTCGAACAGCGCCGCGAACAGCCGCGCCCGGGCGGTTTCGTCCGGCACCGAGGCCCGAACAGGGGCGCGCCGGGCGGCCAGATATTCCAATATCCCGTTCCAGCCGTCGCCGCCGGGCAGCGCCGCTTCGATTTTTTCCTTTACATATACCGCGGCCGTGGGGCTGGCCCCGCCTGTGGAGATGCCGATGGAAAGCGGCCCGCGCCGCACCAGCGCCGGGAACAGGAAGGTACAGTTGTCCTTGTCGTCCACCGCGTTCACAGGGATGCGCCGCGCCCGGCACAGCGCGGCGATCTCCCGGTTCAGCGCGCCGTCGCCCGTCGCGGCGACCACTAGCGCCTGTCCCTCCACGTCCCGGGGGCGAAATGCCCGGCGGCACAGCGCAGCTCCCTCCAGTGCTTCCAGCTCCGGCACAAAGCTCTGCGCGACCACCGTCAGGCACGGGCCATAGGGCAGCAGCCTGCGCGCCTTGCGCAGCGCGACCGCGCCGCCGCCCACGATCAGGCAGGGCCGCCCCTCCAGCTCCACAAACATCGGAAAATACGCCATACACTGCGCTCCCATCACGACAAATTCAGGCGGAGATACCGGCCGTCCGGCCCGCGCCTGTCCGGTTCATTCGCAAAAATACTGCCAGCCGCCGTCCACGGGCACGCGCCGCACCCGCACGCCGAACACCCGGTCCAGCGCGCCGCCGGCGTACACCTGCTCCGGCGTGCCCGCCATGCACAGCCTTCCGTCCGCCAGCAGCGCCACGCGGTCGGCGGTGCGCAGCGCCTGGCACAGGTCATGGCTCACCAGCACGACGGCCTTTCCCCCGTCCGCAAGGCCGCGCGCCGTGCGCATCACATCCATCTGGTGGCGCACGTCGAGGAAAGTAGTAGGCTCGTCCATAAAGACGGCCGGCGTCTCCTGGGCCAGCGCCATGGCCAGATACACCTTCTGCCGCTGGCCGCCGCTCAGCTCCTGCATCGGACGGTCCGCCAGCTCCAGCGCGTCCGCCTTTTCCATCGCGCGCCGCACGGCCGCATAGTCGCTTTTGCGGTAGCGCCGCGGGAACGACAGGTACGGGAACCGCCCGTGCAGCACCATGCGACGCGCCTCGATGCTGGGCACATTGCGGCTCTGGGCCATATACGCCGCGCGCCGCGCCACCTGCTCGGGCGGCATGCCGGACAGCGGCGCGCCGTCGTACAGCACCTCGCCCGAAAGCGCGGGCAGCAGCCCCAGCGCCGTTTTCAGCAGCGTGCTTTTGCCGCAGCCGTTCGGCCCCAGCAGCACCGTCACGCAGCCCGCGGGGAACACAAGGTCCACGTCCCGCAGCACCGGCTCTCCGCGGTACCCGGCGCTTATTTTACGCAGCTCGATCATGGATGTCCCCTCCCTTTGCGGAACAGCAGCCAGAGGAAGAACGGCCCGCCCGCGAGGGAGAGCACGACGCCCACCGGCAGCTCGTACGGCGCGAACAGCGTGCGCGCGGCCACGTCACACACGGTGAGCAGCGCCGCGCCGCCCAGCGCGCAGCCCGCCAGCAGGCGCCTGCTTTCACCGCCCACCAGCCGCCGCACCATATGCGGCGCAACAAGCCCCACAAAACCCAGCAGGCCCGCAAAGCTTACAGCCGCGCCTGCCAGCGCCGCCGCCAGCGCCAGCAGCGCCACGCGCACGCCGCGCACCCGCAGGCCCAGGCTCCGGGCTGTGTCGGCGCCCAGCGCCAGCACGTCCATCTCGTTTGCAAGCGCCAGCGCGGCCCCCAGGCACAGAAGGATCACCCACGCCGCGGGCGCGACCTTGCCCATGGACAGGTTGGCCAGGCCGCCGATGCGGAAATCCGAATAGCCGATGAGGGAGTCCGGGAATACCGTGAGCACCGCGTCGATGCCCGCCCCGAACATGCCGGAGATGGCCACGCCCGCCAGCACCAGCGTCATGCGGGACGCGCCCGCCTTTTCCGAGATCAGAAGCACCAGCATCACCCCGGCGAACGCCCCCAGGAACGCCGCAAAGGGCACCGCGGCAGCCGCCGTCGGCAGCACTGCGCAGCACAGCGCCACGCCCAGCCCCGCGCCGGAATTGACGCCGATGATGTTGGGCGCGGCCAGCGGGTTTGCCAGCACTGTCTGGATGACCGCGCCGGACACCGCCAGCGCCGCGCCGGCCAACAGGCACCCCAATGTGCGCGGCAGGCGCACATACAAAAGTATGCTTGCTGCCGTCGTGCCCTTCCCGCCGCCCGAAAGCACCGACAGAATCTCCCTGGGGGACACCGCCGCCGCGCCCAGGCACAGGCTCAGCAGCGCAGCGCCCAGCATGGCCAGCGCCAGCAGCGCAAGGCGCGCAGGCACGCTGCGAAAGCTACGCTTCTCCATACAGGATCTCCGCCAGTTTTTCGTATGCCTCGCCCCAGCGTGCGTTCGGCTTCAAGTTGTACAGCTGCTGGTCCATATAATAGACCCTGCCGTTTTTCACCGCGCTCAGCTGCTGCCATGCCGGGTTGGAAAGCACGGCGCTCTCCAGCGTCTGCCGCACCTTCTCCTGGTCGCTGCCCTGCATCACGATAAAAATCCTCTCTGGGTCCGCCGCGAGGATGGCCTCCATGGAAAGCTCCTCCAGCAGAGACGCGTCGCTGTCCGCGATATTCACACAGCCCAGCGCGGCCAGCATTTCGCCCAGCACGCTGTTTTCGCTGTTCTTCACCTTGCAGCTGCTGCCCGTGGCCCGCAAATACAGCACGGACGGCCCTTCCTTTCCCTCCGCGCGGGCCACGGCCGCATCCACCTGCGCGCGCACCTGTTCGCCGTATTGCTCATACAGCTCCGGCCGCCCCGTGACGCGCGTGCAGACCTCCAGCATCGCAAGGTAGTCCTCAAAGGTGCTCACCTCAAAGTATGCCGTGGGGATGCCCGCCTGCTCCAGCGTGGGCAGCAGGTCCACATCCGCCGCCGTCTTTGCGCTGCCGATGACAAAATCCGGCTGCGCGGCCAGCAGCGCCTCGGCGCTCGGCTCCTTTACGCCGCCCAGGTTCACCACCGTTTCGGGCAGGCCCAGCTCAAACTGCGTCCAGGTGTCGTCCGCCGCCGCAACAAGCGTGTCCTTCCCGCCTGCCAGGCACCACACGTCGGCAAAGCTGCCGATGAGCGCCGCCACGCGCTTTGGGCTTTCCACCGTCACGGTGCGGCCCAGCGCGTCGGTGAACGTGACGGCCCGCGCGTCCGCGCCGGCGGGCGCCGCGCTTTCCGGCTGTGCGCCGGACGCGGAAGCCGAAGCAGAAGCCGCGCTGCCGCTCTGCGGCGCGGACGCCGCGCAGCCCGCCAGAAGAAGCGCCAGCAAAAGGGCGGTAAAGCTCAAAATCTGTTTTTTCATGTCCGTGTCATCCCATCCATTCAAAATATCCGCGCCCGCGGCCCGGACAGACAGCGCATACAGCGTCTTCCGGGCGGACATATCATACCACATTCCGGGCCTGCTGTCAGCCCTGCCAGCCCCGCCGGGCGGGGTCCAGTGCGTCTACGGCCGTGTAAAGCAGCGCGTTGCAGATGGCCGCGGCCACATTGCTGCCGCCCTTGCGGCCCATGGCGGCTATGGCCGGAACGTCCGCCGCCCTGCACGCGGCGAAGATGCGCTCCTTGCTCTCCACCACATTCACAAAGCCCACGGGCACCGCCACGACCAGCGCCGGCCGCAGCCCGTCCGCGATCAGCGCCTCCAGGCGCAGCAGCGCCGTAGGCGCGTTTCCCACGGCCAGCACCGCGCCGGGATATTCCCGCGCGGCCTTTTCCATGGCCGCGTCCGCCCGCGTGGTGCCGTTTTCCTGCGCGGCGCGGGCCACGTCCCCGTCCGCCATAAAGCATGCCACCGTGCCGCCGAGCTTCGCCAGGCTGGGCTTGCTGACGCCCGCTTTTGCCATATTGGTATCCGTTACAATGGGCACGCCCTGCCGCAGCGCCGCCACGCCGCGTGCAACGGCGTCGGGCGTGAAGCACAGGCTTTGCGCATAATCAAAATCCGCCGTTGTATGAATCACCCGCTTCACCACGGCGGCATGCTGCGGCGGCAGCTCAATGCCCGCCGCCGCAAGCTCCTGTGTAATGATCGCCATGCTGGTGCGCTCGATATCCGCGGGCAGGGTATGTTTTCCGTTCACGCTCGCATCTCCTCTGTGTTTACTTGGCCGCGCAGGCGTCCATTGCGCGGTACACCGCAGCTATATCAACGGCGGCGCGCACCGCGTCCGCCAGCAGGTCGTACTGACGCTCCTTATACGCGGCATGGCTTTCCGCGCGCACGTCCGCGACCGAAAGCCCCTTGCACGCCAGCAGCCAGGCGGCCAGCTTTTCCGTAAGCTCCCCGGTGTCAAACAGGCCGTGCAGATAGGTGCCGAACACATTGCCTGCCGCCGCGCCCTCGGGCGTGCCGTCCGCAAGCAGGCAGAACGGCGGCGTGCCGCCGCGTTCGGTGCGGCCCATATGGATCTCGTAGCCGTCCAGCTGCGCGCCCGCAAACGGGCCTGCGGCGGCACACGCCTGCACACGGGTGCGCACCTTCTGCCCGGTAAAGCGCGTCGCGCAGGGCAAAAGGCCCATGCCGTCCATGCGGCCTCCCTGCTCCACGCCGTCCGGGTCGTCCAGCGCCGTTCCCAGCATCTGGTAGCCGCCGCACACGCCCAGCACGGGCGTGCCCGCGGCCGCCAGCTTCTTTACCGCGGCCTCCAGGCCGTTCTGGCGCATCCAGGCAAGGTCTCCCATCGTGTTTTTTGTGCCCGGCAGCACCACCAGGTCCGGCTCGCCCAGCTGCCCGGCCCGCTCCACATACCGCACGCCCAGCGCGGAGTGGCTCTCCAGCGGGGAAAAATCCGTAAAATTGGAGATGCGCGGCAGGCGCACCACCGCGATGTCCAACGGACGCCGCTGCTGCGTCTGCGCAAGGCACGGCGCAAGGCTGTCCTCGTCGTCGATGTCCGCGCGGGTATAAGGCACGACGCCCAGCACGGGCACGCCCGTCTTTTCCTCCAGCATCGCAAGGCCCGGGCGAAGCAGCTCGACGTCGCCGCGGAATTTGTTGATGACCGTGCCGACGACACGCGCGCGCTCCTCCGGCTGCAGCAGAGCCACCGTACCGTAAAGCTGCGCGAACACGCCGCCCCTGTCGATGTCCCCCACAAGCAGTACCGGCGCGTTCACCAGCTCTGCCAGGCCCATATTGACGATGTCGCCGTCCCGCAGGTTGATCTCCGCCGGGCTGCCCGCGCCCTCGATGACGATGACGTCGTTTTCCGCCGCAAGGCTCTCATAAGCGCGCAGGATCTCCGGCACCAGGCTTTTTTTCATCTTGAAATATTCCGCCGCGCGGTACTGCCCGCGCACCTCGCCGTTTACAATCAGCTGGCTGCCGGTGTCGCTGCTGGGCTTGAGCAGCACCGGGTTCATGCGCACGTCCGGCTCGCGGCCCGCGGCCTCGGCCTGTGCCACCTGCGCCCGGCCCATCTCCAGCCCGTCGCGGGTGATATAGCTGTTCAGCGCCATGTTCTGGCTTTTGAAGGGCGCCACCCGCAGGCCGTCCTGCCGGAAAATGCGGCACAGCGCCGTGGCCAGCAGGCTTTTGCCCGCGCCCGACATCGTGCCCTGCACCATAATGCAGCGCGCCATTTACAACACCTCCCCAAGCGCCTGCAAAAAGGCGCTGTTTTCCGAATGGGTGCGCACCGCCGCGCGGTACCACCCCGGCCCCAGACCCGGATAATTGGCGCAGCTGCGCAGCAGCACGCCCCGGGCCCGCAGCCGCTGCACCAGCTGCTCGCCGCTGTGGTAAAACAGCAGATAATTCGCCTCGCCCGGCATCACGCGGCACCCCAGCGCCGCCAGCCCCGCCGAAAGGCGCGGCCGCTCGGCGGCGACGAGCGCGCGCAACGCCGCGCTGTAATCCGTTTCCTCCAGCGCGGCCTCGCCCGCCGCCTGCGCCAGAGCGGAAACGGCCCACGGCTGCCCGGCGGCGCGCATGCGCTCCAGCAGCGCGCCGTCCGCGCAAAGCGCGTAGCCCAGCCGCACGCCCGCCATCGCATACCACTTGGTAAACGCCCGCAGGAGCAGCAGGTTTTCATGCCCCTCCAGCTCTCCCAGCAGCGTGTGCGCGGCAGGATCGTCCAGAAATTCGTTGAAGCACTCGTCCACCACAAGGCGCGTGCCGCAGGCGGCGCACCGCTCTAAAATACGCAAAAGCAGCGCGCGGGGCGTGGTGCGTCCCGTGGGGTTGTTCGGCTCACACAAAAACAGTATGTCCAGCCCCGGCTCAATGCGTTCCAGCAGCGCTTCGGTGACGGCGAAGCCTTCTTCCTCCCGCAGGAAAAAGCGGTCCGCCGTACAGCCCGCGACGGCCAGGGCCTGCTCGTATTCGGCAAAGGTGGGCGCCGTGACGAGCGCCCGCTTCGGCTTTTCCGCCAGCGCCAGCCGGAAGATCAGGTCCGCCGCGCCGTTGCCGCACAAAATGCTCTGCGGCGGCACGCCCAATGTGCCGGACAGCTTTTTCCGCAGTGCCCGGCACAACGGGTCCGGGTAACGGTCCGCTCCGTCCAGCGCCCGCGCCACGGCCTGCCGCACGCCCTGCGGCAAACCCAGCGGGCTGACGTTGGCCGAAAAATCCAGCGGCATACCGCCGTACTGGGCCGCATATCCGGCCCAGTCCCCTCCATGCGTCAGTTCCATGCGTTCTCTCCCCTCCGTCACAGCCCCAGCGGCAGGCACACCGCAGCGCGCGCGCAGGCCAGGAGCGCCATGCACAGCGTCCCTGCGGCATACAGCATCCGGTTTGCCCGCAGGATGTCCCCCGGCTCCACCGGCCGCAGCGCGTCGCCGATCGTAGGCTTTTCGTACAGCTTGCCGAAATAGCTGGCCGGGCCGGCCAGCTGCACGCCCAGCGCTCCGGCCATCACCGCCTCCGTCTGGGCGGAATTGGGGCTGGCATGGCTGCGCCTGTCCCGCCGCCAGATGCGCAGCGCGCCGCGCGCGTTTTGCCCCGTGAGCGCCGCCGCGCCCGCCAGTAGCAGTGCGGCCATGCGCGCGGGCAGATAATTGGCCGCGTCGTCCAGCTTTGCGGCCGCGCGCCCGAAATAGAGATACCGCTCGTTCTTATACCCCACCATGCTGTCCATGGTGTTCACCGCCTTGTAGCACAGCGCCAGCGGCGCGCCTCCCAGCAGCATGTAAAACATCGGCGCGGCCACGCCGTCGGCAAAGTTTTCGGCCACCGTTTCCACGGCCGCTTTCGTCACGCCTCCGGCGGAAAGGGCGGCGGTGTCCCGCCCGACGATGCGGGCCACGGCGGCGCGCGCCTGCTCCAGCGTGCCGCCCGTCAGCGCGCGGTACACATTGCGGCTCTCGTCCCGCAGGCCCCGCATGGCCAGCGCCTGCCAGCACCACACGGCCTCCAGCGCAAAGCGCAGCGCCGGGTGCGCAAGGCCGCACAGCCAGAGCGCGCCCGCCGCAAGGCCCAGCGTGCCCAGCGGCAGCACGGCCGCCAGCACCGCGCCCGCCGCAAGCTCGCCCCGGGGCGTTTTCGGAAAAGCGCGGCGCAGCCCGCGTTCCAGCGCGGCGATGCATTTCCCCATGCCCACCACCGGGTGAGGCATCCAGGCCGGGTCTCCCAGCGCAAGGTCCATCAAAAAGCCGCACAGGGCGGCCAGCACAATATCCATCTCACGCTTCCTCCGCATAACACGCTTCGCCCGCAAGGTCCAGCAGGCCGTGCGTCTGCCAGCGCGCCGCATCCAGTATAAAGCCGGCCGCGTTGCCCGCGCACCAGGTGTAATAATCCCGGCGCGGGCAGGCGTACCGCTCCATCACCGCCATCTGGGTGCCGCCGTGCGCCATGACGACGAGCATTTCCGCGCCCCGCGCCAGCGCTTCGTCCACCAGGGACGCAAAGGCCGCGCAGGTCCTGTCGGAAAATTCAGCCCGGCTCTCTCCGCCCGGGCAGCGGCCCATACAGTCGTCTCCCACCCAGGCGAGATAATCGGGGTCGCGCTCCATCTCCACATAATTGCGCCCCTCGAAAATGCCGAAGCACATCTCCCGCAGGTCGTGCACGGGCACGAGCCGCGCGGCCGGGAACAGCACCCGGGCCGTGTCCACGGCCCGGCACAGCGGCGAGACATACACCGTGTCCGGTTCAATGTCCGCCCGCCGCAGCGCGGCGCGCCCCTTTTCCGAAAGCGGGATGTCCCGCGTGCCCTGGTACCGCTTGTCCACATTGTATTCCGTCTGCCCATGGCGCAAAAGATAAACTTTCATGTGTTCGGCGCTCCTTTCAGATAGACCGGGATACCGCAGAACACGCGCACCACGGCGTCCGCGCGCTGCGCCAGCAGGCAGCCGAGACGGCCCGCCGCCTCCCGCGCGGCGCGCTCGTTTTTGTCCACCGGCACGACGCCGCCGCCCACCTCGGTGGCGATGACCACCTCGTTCCGGGCAAGCTGCTGCGCCAACGCGGCAAGGTCGCCGCAGCCCGCGGCCAGCTCCTGCACGTCCCAAACAGCGCGCTGCGCCAGCTCCTCCCGGGTACAGCCCAGCAGCAGCCGGGCATACTCCCGTTTCCCGCTGTACAGCGGGCCTGTGATAAAGATCATCCCGTCACCCCCGAAAGCAGGCTGCACGCTGCCAGCGCGGCCAGCATCCACAGCTCCGCCTTTTGCAAAAACCATCCGGCCAGGTCGCCCGATATGCCGCCGAACTGCTTTTGCGCCACCGCGCGGTATCGCAAAAATACAAGCACCGCAGCCAGCGCCATGGCGGCGCCCGTCATCCCCCCCGCCGCCGCCATGCCTGCGGCGGCCAGTGCGCACAGTACAAGCAGCGCGCGGCGCACAGCCGTGCGGTCCGCTCCCGTTGCAAAGGTATGGGCAAGGCCCGTGTTTTTTGCCAGAGGGAACGCCGCGATCGCATAGCCGGAAAGCGCCCGCTCCAGCACAAAGCCCAGCCCCATGCACAGCACAGCCCGGGGCGTGCAGTCCACCGCCGCGCACAGGCCCAGATAGGCCGTAAAATAGGTGCACAGGCGTATGACCGCAAACGCGCCGCAGTGCGGGTCCTTTAATATCTCCTGCTTTTTTTCCGGCGCGGCGCAGCTTGCCAGCGCATCGCAGGTGTCGGCGTAGCCGTCCAGGTGGATGCCCCCGGTCACGAGCACCGGCGCAAGGCACAGCCCGGCCGCGCGCAGCAAAAGCGGGAATGAAAGCCGCGCCGCCAAAGCCGCCCAGCCCCACCAGGCAAGGCCGCACACAACCCCCACCAGCGGAAAGGCGCACAGCGCGTACCGCATGTTTTTTTCGTTCCACACCGGCTGCGGTACCGGCACGGCGGAAAACATGGCAAACGCCACGGCGGCCGTCTCAAGCAGCGTCACAGCGCGGCCCCCTCTCCTTTATAATAGCGCGGCAGGCCGCACGCCACCTCACAAACAGCGTCCGCCCGGGCGGCAAGCGCCCGGTTTGCCGCGGCCAGCACACGCAGATAGGTACCGGTATCTCCCGCATAGGCGCTGCCGCCGCTGAACACCTCGCCCGTGACGACCACCAGTGCTTCGCACTGCCGCCGCAGGCTTTCCACGCCGTCCACAACAGCGGCCAGCGCCGCCTGTTCACCGCCTGCTCCCGCCGGGCTGTACAGCTCGTTTGCGGCCAGATTGCTCAGGCATTCCAGCAGCGCCGCGCCCCTTGCAGGCAGCAGCACCCGCGAAAGGCCAACGGGGCATTCAATGGTCTCGAACCGCTTTTGCGCGCGCAGGACGCGGTGCCTCGCAATGCGCGCGCGGGCTTCTGCGCCAAAGGGTTCCATCGTCGCCACATAGTAGCGAGGCAGAGCGCCCGCCCGCAGGATCAGCTGCTCGGCATATTCGCTTTTGCCGGACGCCGCGCCGCCCACGACCAGTGTGAACATCCCATCCGTCCCTTTCCTCTCCGGCGTTCAGCCCTCTCCGCCCTGCGGCGTATAGGCCTCGATGCCGCCCTCCTCAAACGTGTAGCAATCCATATATACGGCGCGGGCCATGTCCAGCAGCGGCATGGCCGCCACCGCTCCCGTGCCCTCGCCCAGGCGCATGCCCGCCGTGATGAGCGGTTTTTTGCGCAGCGCGTCCAGCAGCAGCATGCCCGCGGGCTCGGCCGAGACATGGCTCGCCAAAACGGCCTTGGCCGCCGCCGGGCACAGCCGCACCGCGCACAGCGCCGCCACGGCGCTGATGAAGCCGTCCGCCAGCACAGGCACACGGCAGGCCGCGCCGCCCAGAAACACGCCGCACATCCCCGCGATGTCAAAGCCGCCCACCTTGGCCAGAACGTCCAGCGGGTCGTCCGCGGCGGGGCGGCTGAGGGCCACGGCCCGCTCGATGGCCGCCACCTTGCGCCGCAGCCCCTCGTCCGAAAGACCCGCGCCGCGGCCCGTCATTTCCACGGGCGCGCGGCCCAGCAGCACGCTGGCCACAGCGCTGGCCGTGGTAGTGTTGCCGATGCCCATCTCGCCCGTGGCCAGCAGACGCACGCCTTTTTCCTTCTGCGTGCGCACAAGCTCCGCGCCCGCCAAAACGGCCTGCTCCGCCTGGTCCCGCGTCATGGCAGGCCCCTGTGTGATATCCCCCGTGCCGTTGCCGATGCGCCGGGCCAGCACGCCGGGCTGCGGCGCAAAATCCCGCACGCCCATGTCCACGGGCACCACGGCGCACTGCGCGGCCTGCGCCATCCGGCACACGGAGGTGCGCCCCGCAGCCAGGTTGCGCGTCACAGCGGCCGTCACGCTGCTGTCCGTCTGGGTAACGCCCTGGGCGACCACGCCGTTGTCCGCGCACAGCACCAGCACCGCACGCGGCAAAAGCGGCGCCTGCGCGTCGCCCGTCAGCGCCGCAATGTCCTCCAGCGCCGTCTCCAGCAGACCCAGGCTGCCCAAAGGCTTTGCGCACGCCGCCCAGCGGCGGTGCGCCTGTTCCCGCGCCGCCTCGTCCGGCGGCGTGATGTTTTGCAGCAATTCACGCAGTTCCATGCTTCCAGCTTCTTTCTTTGCATTCCAGCTTCATTTTGTTTTCAATGCCCGGGGCGCTTTCCCAAGCGCACGGCGCCGCCCCGGTCCCGCGGCCTCTCAAAAAGCACAGGGCCCTTCACCGGCCGCTTTGAAAGGCGGCGGCCGCACGCACAAACCGCTCCGCCAGCTGCGGCCTGCCCGCAAAATACAGGTGCGGGAAAGCTGCATACAGCGCCGGCCCCGCGAACCCGCACGTCCAGCTGCGGCCCGTCGCAGGCTTCTGCGCGTTGAACGCCGCGCCATTTTCCGTGCTGTCCCAATAGTGGAACTCGTGAACGGGGACCGTTTCGCCCGCGCGCAGCAGCAGGCTGTCGGCCCGGGCCGTAAGCTGCGCGTAGCCGAAGCGAACAAGCTTCTGCCGCCGCACGCCCGCGCCGGGCAGTGCGCCCGCCATAGGGTGCACCGCGCCGTCTTCGCCCTCAAGGCTCTGGCCAAGATACAAAAAGCCGCCGCATTCCGCCACCGTGGGCAGGCCCGCCTCCACCGCGCGGCGCACCGCGCGGCGCATGGCCGCGTTTTGCGAAAGCTGCCCGGCGTACAGCTCCGGATAGCCTCCGGGCAGATACAGCCCGCCCGCTCCCCCGGGCAGCGCCGCGTCATGCACGGGGCTGAAAAATACAAGCTCCGCGCCCGCGTCCCGCAGGGATTCCAGCGTTTCGGCATAGGCAAAGCAAAACGCCTCGTCCCGCGCCACGGCGATGCGCGCCGCCTGCTTTCGCGCCGGGGCCTTGCGCTCCCGTCCCGCTCCATCCGCCGTGCGCCGCCCGCACAGCGCCAGCAGGCGCGGCATATCCACGCTCTGCTCCAGCTGCGCGGCCAGCGCGCCGATGCGCGCCGCAAGGCCGTCGATTTCCGCCGCCGTGTACAGGCCCAGATGCCGGCTCCCGAACACAGCCTCCGGCATGTGGGGCAGATACCCCAGCACGGGGACGCCCGTCTCCTGCTCCAGCATGGGCGCAAGGCTTTGGGCCAGCATGGCGGAGCAATCGTTCAGCAGAATGCCCGCGATATGGCTGGGCTGCCGGAAAGCGAGCAGGCCCCGCACCTGCGCGGCCAGCGTCAGGCTCGCGCCCCGGGGACGCAGCACCAGCAGCACCGGCAGGTCCAGCGTGCGGGCCACATGCCACGCGCTGGCGCGCGCCGTCACGCCGCCCACGCCGTCGTAAAAGCCCATCACGCCCTCCACCACCGCCGCGCCGTGGCCTGCCGCATGCCGCGCGTACAATGTGCGGGCCGCGTCCTCCCCGCAGAGGAACAGGTCCAGATTATGGCTCTCCACGCCAAGCACCGAACGGTGGAACATGGGGTCGATATAATCGGGCCCGCACTTGAACGCGCACGGCGCGAGCCCCCCGTTTTTGCAGCGCGGCCAGCAATGCGCAGGCCAGCGCCGTTTTGCCGCTGCCGGAGGACGGCGCGGCCAGCATACATTCGATCATTCGCAATTCCCCGTGACCAGAAAAACAGGATTGTTCGCCATAAGCAGGTGCAGCCCGCCCGCGGGCCGGGTGCGGCTGACGGCGATCTGCGTCACCTGCGCGGCCAGCCCGTGGGCCGTCAGCGCCGCAGCGGCGGCGGAAAGCGTCTCCAGCGCAATTGCGGAAATGCAGATCCGCGCGGACGGGCTGCGCGCCAGCGCCGCGTCCACCACGCCGGCCATGCCGCCCCCGGTGCCGCCGATGAAAACAACATCCGGCGCGGGCAGCCCGGCCAGCGCCTCCGGGGCGCGGCCCTGCACCGGCGTCATATTCCACGCGCCGAACCGCTCCCGGTTCCGGCGGATGAGCGCGCAGGCGTCTGCTTCGCACTCCACCGCGTACACGCGGCCGCGGTGCGCGGCCAAAGCCAGCTCCACGCTCACGCTGCCCGTGCCCGCGCCCACGTCCCAGCAGACGTCGCCCGGGCGCACGGCCAGCTTGCCCAGCGCCGCGGCGCGCACCTCCTGCTTTGTCATCGGCACCTCCCCGCGTGCAAACGCGCTGTCCGCAATGCCCGGCGCGCGCTGCGGCGCGCGGGGCGCGGCCTCGGCCAGCAGCACGCTCAGCGGTGCAAACGCACCTTGCGCGCACTGCGCCGCGGTGGCCTGCGTCACACGCTCGTCCGGATAGGAAAGGTTCTCCCCCACCGTCACGGCCAGCCCGCCCAGGCCCGCTTCGCACAGCTGCGCGCACAGCGCGGCCGGGCCGAGCGTGCCGCCCGTGAGGAAAAACACCGGTCTGCCGCCGCACACCGCCGCAGCCGCGTCGCACGCCGCGCCGTGGGCGGAGACGAGCGTCCAGTCCTGCCAGGGGCGGCTCAGACGCGCGGCCAAAAGCTGCACGCTGGAAATGCCCGGCAGCACCCGCGCCGCAACGCCGTTTTCCGCCAGCAGCGGCAGCAGGCCGCACGCGCCGGAATAAAAGCCCGTGTCGCCGCTGTACGCCACAACGCACAGGGAGGCGTATCCCCGCGCTTCCAGCACGGCCTGCAGCACCTCCTGCGGGCGCGCTGCTTCCACTCTGCGCGCCGTGCAGCCCGCGGGCAGCGCGGCCAGTAGCCGCCGCGCGCCGACGACGCATTCCGCCGCCGCCAGCGCCCCGGCGCACTCCGCCGTCATCGTTCCGGGCGCGCCGCCGCCCATTGCCGCCAGGATCACCTGCATGCCATCATCTCCCTGCATTCATTCAAAACCGCCGCGTAAGCTTCTCCGCTGTCCGCCGGGCGGCGGATCACCACGAGCCGCGCGCCCACATTCCGCGCCGCCTGCGCCTTTTCGCCGAATCCTCCCGGTGCGCCGCCGTCCTTGGTGACAAGATACCCGATGTCAAAACGGCGCATCAGCGCCTCGTTGAGCTCCCGCGTAAAAGGCCCCTGCAGCGCAATGATATTGCCGTGGGGCACGCCCGCCGCCTCGCAGGCCGCAAGCCCCTCGTGCGTGGGCAGCACCCGCGGGTACAGCCGCTCCGCGTCCAGCCCCGCAAAGGCGGCAAGCTCCTTCGCGCCCGTCGCCAGCAGGATATTGCCCTGCGTGCCGGCCAGCCACCGCGCGGCGGCCGGCGCGTCGGGCACAACAACGCTGTCCGGCGGCAGGGCGCTGGCCCCGCGCAGCAGCCGCCTGTACGGCACCCCGGCCGCAAGGCACGCCGCGCGGATGTTCCCGCTGGCCTCGGCCGCGTAAGGATGCGTGGCGTCCACGCACACTGCAAAGCCCGGCAGCATTTCACGCATCTGCCGCGTGTCCTTTCGGCCGACGCACACCGTCAGCGGCGGAACGCCCCGAAGCTCCTCCGCTCCCAGCGCGGTGGCCACGCTCACGGTGACCTGCGCGCCCAGCGCCGAAAGCTCCCGTGCCAGCAAACGGCCCTCCGTCGTGCCGCCGAAAACAAGCACTTTCATCGTTTGGCCTCATAGCCCCGCGGCGTGACCATGCGGCCCGCCACGGCCTGCGTCGTTGCCGCGCCGATGAACACTGTGGTGAACATATCCACCTGCTCGTCCCGCAGCCGGGCCAGCGTCAGCAGGCGGTGCTGCTGGCCCTCCCGGCCGATGTTGCGCACCCAGCCGCAGACGGTGTCCGGGCTTTTTTCCCGCAGCAGGATATCGCAGGCGCGGCGCAGATAGTCCGCCCGCTTTTTCGAGGACGGGTTGTACAGGCATATGGAAAAATCCCCCGCCGCCGCAAGGGCCAGCCGACGCTCGATCTGCTCCCACGGCGTAAGCAGATCCGACAGGGAGATCACGCAGAAATCATGCATCAGCGGCGCGCCCAGCACCGCCGCGCCCGAGAGCGCCGAGGTGACGCCAGGCACCACCTCCACCTCCGCGCCGCCGTATTCCCCTGCAAGCTGCAAAAGCGGCCCGGCCATGCCGTACACGCCCGCGTCCCCGCTGCACACCATGGCCACCGTGCGCCCGGCCGCCGCCGTTTCCAGCGCCCAGCGGCAGCGCTCCAGCTCCCGCGTCATGGGCGTGACATATGTCTCCTTGCCCGGGTACAGATGCTTCACCAAATCCACATACACCGTGTAGCCGCACAGCACGTCCGCGCGTTCCATGGCCGCGCGCGCCTGCGCCGTCATAAATTCCTCTCCGCCCGGCCCCAGGCCCACCACATATACCTTATTCATCCTGCCACCGCCAATCCGGGGCGAAGGGCGCCATGGCCGCCGCCATGGTCACGCCGCCGCCCGCCTGTTTTTTTGCAATACAATGTCCCGCCGCTGCCCAGCACCGCGCTGCGCTCGCACACGTTGTCCACGCCCGTCACGCTCTGCACAAAGCCGGACGACGAAAAGCGGCCCTCCACCGCCGCAAGCTGTGCGGCGGAAAATGTCTCGAACGCAAAGCCGTGGGCCGCGCAGAACGCGCGCAGGCCCGGCTCGTCCCGCTTCAGGTCGATGCTGCACACCTTATAAAACGCCTCGGCGCACAGCCCGCTTTGCGCCAGCAATGCCGCGAATGCCTCCTCCATCGCCTGCTGCCCAATGCCCCTCCGGCAGCCCACGCCCAGCACCGCGATGCGCGGCACGAGCCGCAGCGCGCCCGCGTCGGCGCTGTGCACCGTCAATTCAAAATCGAACGCGCCGCCGTCCGCCGCCACGCCCGCCGGGGGCGTGCCCGCAACGGGCCATGGGCTGCGCAGCACCGCCGTGCCGCCCGCCAGTATTTTTGCCGACACCCGTTTGATGCGCGGCACATCCAGCACACAGCAGCCCTGCCGCACGGCCCACTCGTCCACGGCGAATGCTCCGTTTGCGTCCGTGGCCGTGGTGATGACGGGCAGCGCGCCGCAAACAGCGCCGATGCGTCGGGCCAAACGGTTCGCGCCGCCCAGGTGCCCGCTCAGCAGCGGCACCGCGAAGCGGCCGCATTCGTCCACCGCCACCACGGCCGGGTCCGACGCCTTATTCCCGGCATAAGGCGCGACGGCGCGCACCGCGATGCCCGCCGCGCCCACATAGACAAGCGCGTCCGCGTTGGCAAAGGCGTCGGCTGTCCAGGCGTCCAGCGTGCAGCCTTCGCCGCAGCGCGCGGCCTCGCCGGATAGCTCTGCCGCCAGCCGCCGGGCCAGCTCCATGCCCTTTTGGGTGAACGCCAGCAGCCGCACGGTCACGGCTTCGCCTCGCGGAATTCCGTCGCAAAGGAGGGGTCGTACAGCTTGCTGCGTTCATAATCCGGCGCGAGGAAATCCCCCACCAGCACCAGCGCCGTTTTTGAGATATTGTTTTCGCGCCCCGCCTGTGCCAGCGCGCCCAGACGGCAGCGCACCACCTTTTCCTCGGGCCAGGTGGCCTTGTATACCAGCGCCGCCGGGGTATCGGGCGTGTACGCGCCCTGCAGCAGAGCGGCCTGCAGGCCGTCCAGCATGCCCGCCGAAAGAAACACCACCATCGTGGCGCCATGGGCGGCAAGCGCCGCGATGCCCTCGCGTTCCGGCACGGGCGTGCGCCCGGCCATGCGCGTGATGATGACCGTCTGGCTCACGCCCGGCAAAGTGTATTCCGCACAGGCCGCGGCCGCCGCGCCGCAGAAGCTGGAAACGCCGGGGATATCGTCATAGGGAATGCCCAGTGCGTCCAATGCGTCCATCTGCTCCCGGATGGCGCCGTAAAGGCACGGGTCTCCCGTGTGCAGGCGGACGATGTCCCTGTTTTCCACATGGGCGGCGCGCACCACCTCCAGCACCTGTTCCAGCGTCATCTGCGCGCTGTTGTACACCGAGCAGTCCTGCCGGCACAGGCCCAGCAGCGCCGGGTTGACAAGGCTGCCCGCGTAGATCACGACGTCCGCGGCGCGCAGCAGCGCCGCGCCCCGCTGCGTGATGAGGTCCGGCGCGCCGGGGCCGGCGCCCACAAAATGCACCATGGGTCAGTCCTCCTTTACGATGATCGTTGCAAAATAGCCCGCGTCCTGTTCGCGCGGGAACGCGGAAAGGTCGGCATAAACCTGTTCTCCGGGCAGCCCGCAGTTGCTCACCAGCGCGCTGCGCTCCAGCAGGCCGCGCCGCTCCAGCGCCGCTAGCACGCCGGGCAGCTGCCTGCCGGACTTCATCAGCACCTTGGCGCCCGGCTGCGCCAGGCATTCCTCCAGTGCGCCGCAGCCGCCCGGCACGATGTGCAGCGGGGTATCGATGCCCGTCAGGCTGGTGTTCAGCCGGGCCGCCACGGCGCAGAAGCTCGTCACGCCGGGCACCATGCGCGTTTCATAGCCATCCGCGGCCAAAATGTCCGCCAGGTAGGCGGCCGTGGCGTAGATGGAAACGTCGCCCAGGTTGAGCATGGCGACGTCCCGCCCCGCGTCCAAATGCGGCCGCAGCGCCTGCGCCGCCGCAAGGTGCGCGGCGTGCTGCTGCGCCTTGTCCCGGGACATGGTAAAATGCAGCGGCACAACGGTTTTGCCTTCCAGCGAAACCGCCTGCCGCGCGATGGAGAGCGCCAGCATCTCGCCGTTTTTCGTCTGCGGCGCGGCCACCACAGGGCAGCGCTCCAGCGTTCGCACGGCCTTGAGCGTGATGAGCTCCGGGTCTCCGGGGCCAACGCCCACACTGTAAAAAACGCCTTTTTTCATTGTTTTTTCCCCTTCCATTCCGCCAGCATCTCCGCGGCCGAAGCCGTCCGGCCCAGCAGACCGTATTCATTGGAAAACAGCACCGCGCCCACCCGGTATGCGCCCGCCGCCCGGCGGACGAGATGCCGCTCCACGGCCCGCAGCAGGCTGTCCAGCACAGGCGCGCGCAGCCCCGCTTCGTCCAGCAGCGCTATGCATGCGTCCGTGGTGGCCGCGTCCAGCAGCGCGGCGCAGGTCTTCTGCGACGCGCCGCACACTGCTGCGTGGGCGCACAGCAGCTCCGTGCGGCAATCCGCATATCGGCTGTGTGTATTCATGACGCCTCCCGCCAGCTTTGCCAGCTTGCCGATGTGCCCCACCAGCAGCACGTCGGCAAAGCCGAGCGCCGCGGCCTCGTCCAGTGCGTCGCCGATGAAATTCGAGCATTTCACCACGGGTGCGCCCGCCGCGTCCAGCCCCTGCTCACGCAGAAAATCCACACCGTAATTGCCGGGCGTCAGCAGCACGCGGGCGGCCCCCTGGGCCCGCGCCTGGCGCAACGAAAGCGCCACCGTGTCGATGAGCGCCTGCATGCTCATGGGCTCCACGATGCCGGAGGTGCCCAGAATGGAAATGCCGCCCTCGATGCCCAGCTGCGGGTTGAAAGTTTTTTTCGCCAGCGCCGCGCCCTCCGGCACACAGATGGTCACCCGCAGGCCGCCGTCCCAGTTCAGTGCATCGCACACGGCGCGCACCGCCTGCTCGATCATCCTGCGCGGCACACGGTTGATGGCCGCCGCACCCACGGGCTGGTCCAGCCCGGGCTTTGTCACACGGCCCACGCCCGGGCCGCCGTCTATCACAACGCCCGGCTGTGCCACGCGCTCCACCCGCGCCTCAATCAGCGCGCCGTGCGTCGCGTCGATGTCGTCGCCGCCGTCCTTTTCCACCGCGCAGCAGGCGGTTTCCCCTGCCATGCGGCAATACCGGGGCGCAGCCGTAACAGGCAGGCCGCCGGGCGTCGTGAGCGTGACGCTCTCCGGCGCGCGCCCGCCCAGCAGCAGGCGTGCCGCGCCCGCGGCCGCAAGCGCCGCGCAGGTCCCGGTGGTATAGCCGCAGCGCAGCCGTTTTCCGCCGGACTGGATATAATGCTCAAACGGCATCCCGTCACCCGCCTTACAAATTTATACTATCTCCCGCAGCCGCGCACCGTACAGCGCCTGCACCTCCGGCAGCGCGCCCAGGCCCCGCATCCGGCAGCGCACCCCGACGCCCGCGGCCTCGAGCCTGCTTTTCCAGCTTTTTGGGCCGTCCCCCGCCATATCGTTCAGGGCGTGGTCGCCCGCCACCAGCATGAACGGCACAAGCAGCGCCTGCCCGCAGCCGTCTTCCTTCAGCTGCGCCAGCACCTCGTCAAAGCCGGGCCAGCCCTCCACCGTGCCCATATAGGCGCGCCGCCCGCCCGCAAGGCGCAGGGCCGTCTGCATGGCGGGATAGACCATGTTGGCGAAGTGCTCCGTGCCATGGCCCAGCAGCACCAACGCCCCGCCCTCCGGCTGCCCGAAGCGCCGCGCCATGCAAGCAGCCAGCGCGCGCAGGCTTTCGCTGTCCGCGGCAAGGGGCCGCCCCAGGGCCAGCCGGGCGAAGCGCCCCGCAAACGCCGCCGCGTCCGCTTTGAGCTTATCGTATTCAAAGCCGTACAGCAGATGGGTGGGCTGCACCGCCACATCCTCCACCCCCGCGGCCGCAAGCGCCTCCAGCGCCTCGGGCAGGCCGGACACGGGCTCTCCCCGTTCGGCCAGGATGCGGCGGATCGTCGGGCTGGTGTACGCGCGGCAGAACGCACGCTCCGGCGCCCCGGCGGCAAGCACGCGTTCCACCGCCTCGATATCCTGCCGCGCGCGCGGCACGCTCGTGCCGAAGCTGACGGCCAGCAAAGCCTGTTTCATGGTTTCCACTCCTGTTCCAGTTCCTCCACAGTGTGCGGCGGCGCGGCAAGGCCCAGCACGCGCCCCACGCGGTACAGCACCGGCTGCTCCAGCCCGCATGTCCGCAGCAAAGAAACATTTTCAAAAATCTCCCGCGGTTCCCCGTCCCCCGCCAGCCGTCCCCCGCGGAACACCAGCACCCGGGTGGCCCAGCGCCATGCGAAATCCACGTCGTGCGTTGCAACCATAAGCCCCAGGCCCTGCTCCGAGAGCATTTGAAGATTTTGTTCCAGCAGGCGGGTATTTGCCGGGTCCAGGCTGGCCGCTGGCTCGTCCAGCAAAAGCATCTGCGGCTCCATAGCCAGGGCGTCGGCCAGCGTCACCCGCTTTTTCTCCCCGCCGGAAAGATACTGCGGCGCACGGCCCCGGTATTCCTCCAGCGCAAAACTGCGGATGGCCGCATCCACGCGTGCGCGTACCTCGCCCACGGGCAGGCGCAGGTTCATAGGGCCGAAGCTGACCTCATCCTCCACGCTGCCGCCCAGCAGCTGCACCTCCGGGTCCTGGAACACAAGCCCCACGCCCCGGCGCAGCACGTTCAGCTGCTTTGCGCCGCCGCCCACCGGCGCGCCCCGAAACAGGATGCGTCCCGCACCGGGGCGCAGCACGCCGTTCGCCAGAAGGAAAAACGTGGACTTTCCCGCGCCGTTGCTGCCCAGCACCGCCACGCGCTCGCCGGCGCACACCTTCACGCACACGTCCAAAAGCGCCTCCCGCTCTTCCTCGTATGCATAGGAAACATGTTCAAACCGAAGGATCTCTTCCATTTTCCCTCCTGCCAACCCTTTTACAAAACCGCCGTGTCATGCGCCGCACACAAGCGCCAGCACCATGCCCGCCGTCAATGCGCCGCACACAAGCGCGTGCGGCGCGCGCACGGGCTTTTCCCGCGTCAAAAAACGGATGCCGCCGTCATAGCAGCGGCTCTCCATCGCGTCAAAGCACGCCTGCGCCCGCCGGAAGCTGTGCGCCAGCAGCCCGCCGTATACCCGGCCCGTCGTGCGCAGGCTGCGCACCGGCCCGGCATAGCCCAGGCGGCTGGCGGCGGCGTCCCGCATGCTGCGGAACGTGGCGAACAAAATAAAGATGTAGCGGTAGATCAATACCGCCAGATCGCCCACGACCTCCGGCACGCGGGCGCGCCGCAGCGCATCCAGCAATTCCGGCACGGGGGTGGACAGGCTGAGGAAATACAAGCAGCCCACCGCGCCCAGCGCCCGCGCCATAACGAGCCGGGCCGCCGTTTGCGCCGGGGCGCGCAGGACAAAATACCCGCCCAGAAACGGGACGTTTGCCACGCCGCCGGGCGCAGACGCGTATTCCCACAGCAGCGCAATACCGCTCAGCAGCAAAAATGTAGCAGGCGCGCCCAGCAGCGACAGATAGGCGCGCGGGCGTACGCCGCCCGCCGCCGTTAACGCGGACGCTGCAAAAAACAACGCCAGCGGCGGCCACGGGGTGCGCGCCAGCAGGCACAGCGCCAGCAAGGCCGCGCAGCACCAAAGCTTCAGGCCCGGGTTTACCGTCAAAAAGCGGGAACGCCGCGCCAGCACGTCCACCGTCAGCGCCGCGCCGTGCGTGTGGCCGTGCAGCAGCAGCAGCAGCAGCAGCGCGCCGCCCAGCGCTAAGGAAGCTGCGGCCGGCCAGGGGCCGGGCAGCGCGCCGGCCGTCAGGCTCCACGCCACAAAGCTCCCAAGCAGGGCGTTGAACATATTCCCACCTCCTGCCGGACTTTTTGAAAAAGCATGTTCACCGGGAGCCCCCGCGCAAAGCGGCGGGTGAAAGAGCCTCATTCCACGGACTGTGCGGAATATTTTTTACGCGCGGCAAAATAGCCGAAGCCGTAGGCCAGCACGCCCACGCCCACGCCTGTCTGGATGCAAAACAGCAGGCTCTCGATCTCTCCGGGCAGCTCGCCGCCGAGCAGTGTTTCCAAAACCGGCGTGAACCACGGCTCATATGCTTCACCCTGAATCTCCTCCACCATCCGGCTTCCGGCGTCATCGCTGCCGCCGAACTCCGCGCCCGGCGCAAGGAAGAAGGGCACGACAGCCAGTACCAGCACAGCGGCCAGCAGCGCCAAAACGGTTTTTGTATTCCTGCTCACTGCAATCCCTCCTTCAAAAAGCCGATCTCCCGCAGCTCGGGCCTGGCACAGCTTTCCAGCCCCATCACCACCAGAACGGTCAAGATGCCCTCGATCGCGGCCAGCGGCAGCTGCGTGGGCGCGAAAACGCCCAAAAAGCGCACCGCGCTGGCTGCCGCGCCGCCTTCCGCGGCGGGATAGGCCATCGCAAGCTGCAGGCTTGTGACGCAGTATGTAAACAGATCGCCCAGAGACGCCGCCAGAAATATCGCCAGCTTACGGTTCACACGCGCCTTTTTGCACAGGGCATAAACACCCCAGGAGACCAGAGGCCCGGCGATGGCCATGCTGAAGGTATTGGCCCCCAGCGTGGTGAGGCCGCCGTGGGCCAGCAGCACCGCCTGGAACACCAGCACGATGAGCCCCAGCACCGCAGCGTAAGCCGGGCCAAACAGAATGGCGGCCAGGCCGGTGCCCGTCATGTGGCTGCAGCTGCCCGTGACGGACGGGATCTTGAGCGACGAGATGACAAAAATAAACGCGCCGGACATCGCCAGCAGCAGCAGGGCTTTGCGCTGCGCTTGCACCGTGCGGCGCAGCCGGACCACGCCTGCCGCCAGGAACGGAAGGCACAGCGCCCCCCATGCCGCACAGTATGCCGGCGGAAGATACCCTTCCATGATGTGCATGGCATAGGCGCTTTGCGGTACAAACAAAACGCCGCCCATGACCACAGAAAACGCCAAAAATCGTTTTTCACGCCTGGTCATTGAACATTCCTCCTGTTTCTTTTGTTGTGCGCCGCAAAAAAACCGGGCCTTTCTCATTTATGAGAAAGGCCCGGTCAAACAAAGTGTCCTAAAAAACGGCGCACCCTGATTTTTACCGCGCAGGCGTTTTGTCCGTCCGCCGCGCGTCCCTGCCCTTCCGGCAGCATCGCCGCAGGGCAGGTCTTCCGGCTTGGGCGTCAGCGCCCCGGCTTCGTCTTCCCGTGTGTACCCACAGTGACGTTTTGAAGCCGGAACTGTTCCCTTACGGCGGCGGTCCCGCACAGGTCTTGCACCTGTTTCCCTATTCTCCCGGCCGCCTCACAGCGGCCGGGCACCCTGCAGCATTTTGCTTATTCACAGTAACACAGTTTTCGCTCCGGCGCAAGCGCGGAGAAACAACCCGTCAAAAAACTTCCAAAGCCATGGCTTTTTTACCAAGCGCACAGGGCGTTATGCGCCTTTGCGCCGCTGCCCGTCCTGTGCGCCCCACAGGGCGCCGGTGCGGCTTTTGCGGTACTGGCTCGGCGTCTGCCGGAACCGTTCCTGGAACACACGGTTGAACGTCCGCAGGCTGTCGAAGCCGGATTCCATGCTCACCTCCAGCATGCTCAGCTCCGTCGTAGCCAGCAGGTCGCGGGCGCAGTCCAGCCGCAGGGCGTTCACATATTCCCGGAAGCTGGTGTGCAGCCGCGCGGAGAACACGTGCGACAGGTGATATTTGCTGACGCCCAGCTCCTTTGCAATGTGCTCCAGTGAGAGCGGCTGACGGAAGTTCCGCATGATATAGCGCACCACGCTGCTCGTCAGGTCCATGGCTTTTGGCTCCGGCGCCGGCTCCAGTGAGAGTTCGGGCAGAACGTGCGCCAGGATCAAATGGAGCAGCGCGCGGGAAATGCTGCTGTCCGCCCCGGTACACCGGCAGCGGTAAAGGCTGTGCAGGGCGTACAGCACATCCGGGTCCAGCGCTTTCCCGCACAGGTACGGCCGGCGGGGGCGGCACTGCGTCAGGCTGGGGAAATAATCGCCCAGCAGAGACGTGCCGCAGACGGCCATCATATACCGGCTGTCCGCTTCCCGGCACTGGTAGCTGTGCACCGTGTTGGGAAACACCACCGCCAGTTCTCCCGCCTTCAGCTCACGGAATTCCCCGTCTATCCCGACGCAGACGCAGCCGCTCTGCACCAGAAAAAGTTCCAGTTCACCATGCAGATGGGAGGGGAAATTGAGCCGTTTGCCCATCTCCACCTGAAGCTCACGTCCGCTTCGTTCCTCGTAATAAGCATAGGCTTTTCGTTTTTCCATATATGCCTCCCACGGGATGCCCCAAAACGCAATATTTGGCCAAAAAACGATTCCTTCTGTCCGGTATTATATCATACCGGATGATATAATACAGCCAAATAAAGCACAAAAACCGGAATGATTTTTCGTCGTCCGGCGCTTTTGAATTTTACAGGTTAGAAGGTCTTTACAATGCAACAGCTGCAATGGCTTTCCGGCTGCATGAAGGACAAACGGAAATGGTTCTGGCTGGCGATGGCGCTGGCCGTTGTCTCGGCGGGGCTGTGCGTGGTGTTCCCGTTCATCACACAGCAGATCACGGACCGGGTGCTGGTGGGACAAACGCTGCCGGACGGTTCCGTGCAGCGCCAGACACAGCTGCTCGTCCCGCTGGTGTGCGTTATGATCGGCGCGCAGCTTTTGCGCTCGTGCGTACGCTACGGCATGACGGCGTCTCTGGAGTATGTGTCCCAGAACGTCCAGCAGGACATCCGCCGCCATTTGTACGACAACCTGTGCACCCAGGACGCGGGCTTTTATACGCGGTACCGCACGGGCGACCTGATGACGCGCCTGACGGGCGATCTGGACATGGTGCGCCACACGGTGTGCTGGATCTCGTACAACGCGGTGGAGAGCACCTGCCTGTTTCTGTTTTCCATGACATATCTGTTCAGCGTGAACGCCGCGCTGACGCTCCTTCTGCTGGCCGTTGCCCCGGTGATCCTTGCATGCTCGTTCCTGTTTTCGCGCACGGTGTATCCTCTGTATGCGTCCCTGCGGGAAAAGCTGTCCCGCATGAACTCGGTGGCGCAGGAAAACATCGCGGGCAACAAAACGGTGCGCGCGTTCGTGCGCGAGGCCTATGAAAACGAAAAATTCGAGAACTGCAACGAAGAATACCGCCAGGCAAACCTCAAGGCCAACTTTCACTGGCTGAAATTCTTCCCCTACATCGAGGGCTGCGCCCAGCTTATGGGGCTTTTGTCTGTGCTCTTCGGCGGGCTGTTCATCATCCAGGGAAAAATGACGGCCGGCGACCTCGCCGCCTTTTCGCTGATGTCCTGGGGCCTGTCGGAGCCGATGCGCGCGCTGGGCACCTACCTGAACGATTTTCAGCGGTTCCTCACCTCCGCCGCAAAGGTCATTGAAATTTATTTTGCCCGCACGCGGATCGAGAACCCCGAGCACGGGCGCACCGAGGGCGAATGCCGCGGCAGCGTGGAGTTCCGCGGCGTTACCGTCGCTTACCCCCACAACAGCGCCCCCACGCTGAAGGACGTCAGCTTTTCCGTAACGCAGGGGCAGACGCTGGCCATACTGGGCGCCACAGGCAGCGGCAAAACCACGCTGGTGGACGCCGTCACGCGCATGCTGGATGTCAGCGGCGGCACGGTGCTGGTGGACGGCGTGGACGTGCGCCTGTGGGACCTTCAGGCGCTGCGGCGGCGCATCGGCATGGCGACGCAGCGCGTGCAGCTCTATTCCGACACCGTCAGCAGCAACATCGCGTACAGCGCGCCCGACGACATCTCCGAAGACGACGTCGCCCTGTACGCCCGCCTCGCGGCCGCTGATTTCATCTGCTCGCTGCCCGAGGGCTTCGACACCATCATCGGCGAGCAGGGCACCGGGCTTTCCGGCGGCCAGAAGCAGCGCATCGCCCTGGCCCGCGCGCTGGCAAAGCAGCCTGAGATCCTGATCCTGGACGACACCACCTCGGCGGTCGACCTGGAGACCGAAAAGCAGCTGCGCAAAAATCTTCAGGAGCTTCCCTATCCCTGTACAAAGATCATTGTTGCGCAGCGCATTTCCGCTGTGCGCAGCGCGGACCAGATACTCGTATTGCAGGACGGGCGCATCGCGCAGCGCGGCACCCATGAACAGCTCGCGGCCTGTGAGGGCTATTACCGCGACATCTGCCTGCTGCAGGGCGTGCAGGGAATGCCCGACGCGCCCGCGGCAAACGCCCCGGCAAAGGAGGTGCGCTGACCATGGCAAAACGGAACACCTTCGGCGTGGACGAAACGCTGGAAAGCACTTTCAGCTGGGAAATGATCCGGCGCTGCTTTGTGTACATCCGCCGGGAGGGACGCCTGTTCCTGCGCGCGTTCGTACTGCAGGCGCTGGCCATGGTGGCGGGCCTGTGCGGGCCGCTGTTCTCGGCCCGCGTGCTGGACGAGGCCGTGCCCGTGGGGAACATCCCCATGGTGCTGGCCTGCTGCGCGCTCATGCTGGCGTGTATCGCCGTCAACATTCTGTTCACCACATTGTCCAGCCGGTGCGTCAACGTCATCGGCCAGAACATCGTCCATGACCTGCGGCGCGACCTGTACGAGCACCTGCAGAAGCTTTCCTTCTCCTATTTCGACAGCCGTCCCCACGGAAAAATTCTCGTGCGTGTCATCAACTACGTCAACTCGGTGGCCAACATCCTGTCCAACGGGCTCATCAGCCTGTTCCTGCAGATGTTCAACCTGGTGTTCATTGTTATTTTCATGCTGCGCATGGACGCGCGCCTGGCGTGCGTCGTGCTGGCGGGGCTGCCGTTCGCCGTCGGGTTCATCCTGTTCATCAAGCCCATGCAGCGCAGAGGGTGGCAGGCGTACTCCAACAAAAGCAGCAATATGAACGCCTACCTCAACGAGAGCATCACCTGCATGAAGATCACCCAGCTTTTCGCGCGGGAGCAGTACAACGCCGACGTGTACGACGGCCTGCTGCGCGATTCCAAACGCGCCTGGTACAGCGCCGTCGTGCCGTCCATGGCCGTTTCCCCTGTTATCGATCTCATCAGCCGCAGCGTGACGGTGGCCATCATCGTATACGGCATCTTTGCCGCCAAGCCCGCCGTTACCGTGGGCGTGCTGCTGGCCATGATGAACTACGCCTCCCAGTTCTGGGGGCCCATCAACCAGCTTGCCAACATCTACAACAACTTCATCAACAACGTGGCATATCTGGAGCGTATCTTTGAGATGATCGACGAACCGGTCGAGGTGCAGGACGCCCCCGGCGCCGCAGTGCTTCCGGAGATCCGCGGCGATGTGGAGTTCCACGACGTCTCTTTCGCCTATGAAAAGGATATCCTTGTGCTCAAGCATGTGAATTTTCATGTGAAGCAGGGCGAGAGCGTGGCTCTGGTGGGCCACACGGGCAGCGGAAAAACAACCATCATCAACCTGCTCAGCCGTTTTTACAACTGCACCGAAGGCCGGGTGACCATTGACGGCGTGGATATCTCCGGCGTGACGCTGGCTTCGCTGCGTGCCCAGATGGGGCTGATGATGCAGGAGAGCTTCGTATTTACAGGCACCGTGATGGACAATCTGCGCTACGGCAATCTTGCCGCCGGCGACGAAGAGCTCATCCGCGCGGCCGAGCTTGTGTGCGCGGACGGCTTTATCCGGGCGCTGCCTCACGGCTACGACACCGTGCTCACCGAGGGCGGGGCCATGCTCTCCCAGGGGGAAAAGCAGCTTCTTGCTCTGGCGCGCACCATGGCGTCCGACCCGAAGATCCTCATCCTGGACGAAGCCACCAGCAGCGTGGATACCAAAACGGAACGCGAGCTGCAGGAGGGTGTGAACCGCATGCTCAAGGGACGCACCTCCTTCATTGTCGCACACCGGCTCTCCACCATCCGTGCCTGCAACAAAATCATGTACATCGACCACGGCGAGATCGCGGAATGCGGAACCCATGAGGAGCTGCTGGCGCGCAAGGGCCTGTACTGGCAGCTCTGCCAGGAGATGTGACCGGCCGCCCCGCGGGCGCCGTATACAGCAACCGCCGCCCCGTTTCGGGGCGGCGGTTTTTTGCTTCTGCCGCGTTTATTTTTCCATTTCCGAAATCAGCCCCATCGCCAGCGCGATGTCCAGGTTGACGCCCAGCACGTTCACGGTCTCCTCCCCGAACACGCCCAGCAGTTTTTCCTCGGTGTTGTCCGCAACGATCTGCGCAAGCCGTTCCGGGCTGAGCCCTGAAGCCTCTGCAATGGCGGGAAGCTGCACCTGCGCGGCGGCGGGCGAGATGTGCGGGTCAAGGCCCGAGCCCGAGGCCGTCATCAGGTCGGCCGGGATATCCTCCCGCGCCACGCCGGGATTTTCCGCCAAAAACGCCTCGATGTCGGCTTCCACACGCTGTGTCAGCGCAGGGTTGCTGGGCGCGTAATTGTTGGAACCGGAGCCCAGCCCCGCAAATTCGCTGCCGTCGTTGTAGAACCGGCTGCCCTGTTCGTCTGTGTAATAGGTGTTGTAGTGATAGGCGGAGGGCCGCCCCTTCATGAAATAGGCCTCGGTGAACTCCTGTCCCACCAGCTTCGCACCCACAGCCTTGCCGTCGGCGGTCACCAGGCTGCCGCCCGCCTGATGCGGGAAAAGCAGGCCGGAAAGGCCGCTCAGAAGCACCGGAAATACAAATCCGCACAAAAGCAGCAGGACCAGCGTGACCACGAGAGCCTGACGGATATTGCGGAGCATTGCTTTTTTATTCGCGTCCATGCATATTCCTCCTTAAAAGCCCCAAAGCGCCAAAAGCGGATGGATGAGCATATCTATGAGCTTGATGCCTGCGAAGGGAGCGATCACACCGCCCAGGCCGTAAAGCATCATATTCCGGGCAAGCATCCTGCCGGATGACATCGGGCGGTACTTTACGCCCCTGAGCGCCAACGGTATCAGGCATGGAATGATGATGGCATTGAAAATGAGCGCGGAAAGAATGGCGCTGTGCGGCGTTGCCAGGTCCATGATGTTGAGCACACCCAGCTGCGGGATCGCCATCATAAACATAGCGGGGATGATTGCGAAGTATTTTGCGATGTCGTTGGCGATGGAAAAAGTCGTAAGGCTGCCGCGGGTAATAAGCAGCTGCTTGCCGATCTCCACCACCTCCAAAATTTTCGTGGGGTCGCTGTCCAGGTCCACCATATTTGCGGCCTCTTTGGCGGCGGCGGTACCGCTGTTCATCGCAAGGCCTACGTTTGCCTGCGCCAGAGCGGGCGCGTCGTTGGTGCCGTCGCCCGTCATGGCAACGATCTTGCCCTCGGCCTGTTCTTTTTTGATCAATGCGATCTTGTCTTCGGGCTTGCACTCGGCAATGAAGCCGTCCACGCCTGCCTCCTTGGCGATTGTGGCGGCGGTAAGCGGGTTGTCGCCCGTGCACATAATGGTTTTGATGCCGATGGCACGCAGGCGCTTAAAACGCTCGGCCATGCCCGCCTTTACCGTGTCCTTTAAATAAATGACGCCCAAAATCCGGCTGTCCTCGCAGACAGCCAGCGGTGTGCCGCCCAGAGCGGACACCTCGGCAACGCGCCGGGCAAGGTCCTCCGGCACCTTGCCGCCCATTTCGGAAACGTATTTCTCAATGGCGTCGGACGCCCCCTTGCGTACGCTCCGGCCGCCGGGCAGGTCCACACCGCTCATGCGTGTCTGAGCGGTAAACGCAATGAAGCGCGCGCCCTGCGGCTCCCCGCAGTCCTCCCCCTGAAGGCGGGCCAGAGCCAGTGTGGATTTCCCCTCCGGCGTGCCGTCGTGCAGGCTCGTCAGCGCGGCACAGCGCACCAGCTCCTCCCGGCACGCGCCGCCCACGGGGAAAAAGTCCGCCGCAAGGCGGTTGCCGTAGGTAATCGTTCCGGTCTTATCCAAAATCATCGTGTCCACGTCGCCGCATGCCTCCACGGCTTTGCCGGACATGGCGATGACGTTAAAGCGCGTCACGCGGTCCATCCCGGCGATTCCGATGGCGGACAGCAGGCCGCCGATGGTGGTCGGGATCAGGCAGACCATCAGGGCGATCAGTGTGGAAGTCTGGAGCTGCACGCCGGAATACAGGGCGATGGGATACAGTGTGACGATGACGATCAGAAAAATAACGGTGAGCGACACCAGCAGTGTGTTCAGCGCGATCTCATTGGGCGTTTTTTTGCGGGAAGCGCCCTCCACCAGAGCGATCATGCGGTCCAGAAAGCTGTCGCCTGGGTCGGACGTGATGCGCACCTTCAGCCAGTCGGACACCACCGTGGTGCCGCCGGTTACAGAGCTGAAATCGCCGCCTGCCTCGCGCACCACCGGTGCGGATTCGCCGGTGATGGCGGATTCATCCACCGAGGCGATGCCCTCGATGACCTCGCCGTCGCCCGGGATGACCCCGCCCGCGGACACCATCACCACATCGCCCTTCTTCAGTTCGCTGGACGGCACCATCCTTTCGCCTCCGTCTGCATCAAGCAGGCGCGCCTGTGTGTCTTTTTTTGTTTTCTTCAGGCTGGCGGCCTGCGCTTTTCCGCGCCCCTCCGCCACTGATTCGGCAAAGTTTGCAAACAGCACCGTAACGAACAGAATGGCCGACACAATACTGTTGTAAACGCGCGCGTTCGGCGTCGTGTCTCCCAGCAGGCCGGGCGCGAAGGAGAGCACCAGCGAGATCACAAACCCGATCTCCACAACGAACATCACCGGATTTTTCATCATATAGCGCGGGTCCAGCTTTGTAAACGCCCCGACCACGGCCTGCCGCATGATCTCCGGTGTGATCATCTTTTGCTTGCGGTTCTTACTCATAGCTCTGAAAATCCTCCTTAGGGGTTGTTTGAAAATAGCAGGAACGCTGTATTTCCCGCAAGGATCGAGCAGTTACAAGGCCAAAAGCGCAGGAATACCTGCTGTATTCCGAGGATTTGGGACGCAGTAAACGTCAGTTCCTGTTGGGAAAGGCAGCTTTTTTGATTTTTCAAACCGCTCTTAGCCCCACAGAGCCAGATGCTCTGCAACGGGGCCCAATGCCAGCGCTGGAAAAAATGTCAGCGCGGCAAAAATGTATACGACGAAAACCAGGATAACGGAAAACGAAACCGTGTCCGTCCGCAGCGTGCCGGCCGATTCATTGACAAAGTTCTTTTTCATCAGCGACCCGGCAATGGCCAACTGGATGACGATGGAAAGGTATCGGCCGAAGAACATGGCCAGACCGGCGGTGATATTCCAGAAACAGGTATTATCCGCCAGGCCCTCAAAACCGGAACCGTTGTTGGCGGCGGAGGAGGCATATTCATACAGCACCTGGCTCAGGCCGTGAAAGCCCGGATTGGTGATGCCCTCCCGCCCGGCTGCGGTGCCCACTGCCAGCGCGGAAAACGCAAGGATGAGCAGCGGGTGGATGATGATGCACAGCGCGGTGAGCTTCATTTCCCGGCCTTCGATCTTTTTGCCCAGGTATTCCGGCGTGCGCCCGATCATCAGGCCGCAGATGAACACTGCCAGAATGGCGTACAGGATCATATTCATCAGACCGACGCCCTTGCCGCCGAATACTACGTTCAGCATCATGTGCAGCAGAGGGATCATGCCGCCCAGCGGCGTCAGGGTGTCGTGCATATTGTTCACCGTACCGGTCGTAAAAGAGGTCGTGACGGTGGTGAACATCGCCGACTGCGCAATACCGAAGCGGACCTCCTTGCCCTCCATACTGCCCATGGCCTGGTCCAGGCCGATATCCGCCAACGCCGGGTTGCCCTGGCTCTCGGCCCAGAAGCATACGCTCAGGCCGATGACGAACAGGATGCCCATGGCGGCAAAAATGCTGCGTCCCTCGCGGCCGTAGATGGCCGCGGAAAGGCCGCCGCGCGCACGCAGGCCGCCTGCCCTTTGCATGCCGTCCGCCGCTTCCTGCCTGCGGGCGTGCACCATTTTACCGAAGGTGATGACGCATGCGCCGGGCAGGAGCATCATGGAATACAGCTCGATCAGGTTTGAGAGCATCGTGGGGTTTTCCAGCGGCGTAGACGAGTTTGCGCCCAGGAAGCCGCCGCCGTTCGTGCCCAGATGCTTGATGATCTCCAGCGCGGCGATGGGGCCCATGGCAATGACCTGAAATGTGCCCTCCAGCGTCTCCACCACAACATTGCCTTCAAAATTCTGCGGCACGCCCTGCCATACCAGCAGCAGGCCGCCCACAATGGAAAACGGCAGCAGGATACGGGTGGTGATGCGCACCAGGTCCGCAAAAAAATTGCCCACGTCGTTTTTTGTCCTGCCTGCAAGGCCGCGGATGAACGCAACGCAGGCAGCATATCCGCTTGCGGCGGACACGAACATCATAAAAATGATGACCAGCATCTGAGACAGGTAGGAAAGCCCGGACTCACCGGAATAGTGCTGGAGATTCGTGTTCGTCATGAAGCTGATAATGGTATTGAATGCCAGCGTGGGCTCCATATTCTCAATATTGTTCGGGTTGAAAAGCCCTGCGCTCTGCACGCGCAGGATCAGATACCCGATGAACACCATCACGGCGTTCGTCCCCAGCAGAGCCAGGGCATACTGTTTCCAGTTCATCCCCTTCCCGGGGTCCACTCCGCTGATTTTATAGATTTTTTCAGAAAGGGAGCGGAGCATAAAATACCGGAGGCTCCCGCTTTACGGCTGCCAGGGAGCGCGCTCCATCCACTTGCCGTTGGTAAAGTCCGGAATGGGCACGGGAGCGCCGCCCATGGCCACGCTCTGCTCGCTCAGGCAGGAAATACTCATCCATGCCGCCGCATCATATACGTCGATGGGCGCAGGCGCGCCCGCCTTTGCGGCGTCGAAGAACGAGCGGAATACCAGCCAGTCCATGCCGTCATGGCCGCCGCGCACGCCTTCGGCCAGATATTTTTTCCACACCGGATGGTCGTACTTCTCACGGTACTCCTCGGCGCTGTTCCAGCGCTCGTTCCACTTAAAATCATACTCGTTGTCTTTGCCGTCTAAAAAGACGCTCTTGTTGTCCTCCATGTACATGCCCTTTGTCCCCTGCACATGGAATCCGCGGGAATAGGCCCGCGGCAAAGTGGTGTCCAGCGTCAGGCAGATCGTCTCGCCCCGGGCGCATTTGATGATGGTCGTCACCACGTCGCCCTGGGCAAAATTCATGTTTGCAGCGTCGTAGTCCGGGCCTTTTTCCCGCAGCAGATATTCGTGCAGCCCCGCGGCCTTGGACGCCACTGAAACAAGCGTCAGCATGCGGTTGCCGCGGTTGATGTCCAGCACGTTTGCAATGGGGCCCAGCTCATGGGTGGGGTAGTTTTCGCAGTTCCGGTACAGGTAGTTGCGGAAGCGGTAGTGCCGCATCTCGCGCCCGGTGGAACCTCCTCCCGCAGGTCGTGGCGGTAACCTCCCTGGCAGTGCACCACTTCGCCGAACAGGCCCCGGCGCACCATATTCAGCACCATCAGCTCGTCGCGGCCAAAACAGCAGTTTTCCAGCATCATGCAGGGTACGCCCGTTTCCTCGTGGGTGCGCACCAGCTTCCAGCAGTCCTCCACAGAATATGCGCCCGCCACCTCCACGGCCGTATACTTGCCTGCGCGCATGGCGTCGCAGGCAAGGTTCAGATGGGATTCCCACGACGCCATAATGACCACAGCGTCGATTTCCGGCATGGCCAGTACCTCGCGGTAATCCGCCGCAGCGCGGGGCACGGGCTGGCCCGCTGCCGTCACAAGCTGCACGCCCTTCTCCCGGCGGTCCTCATAATTGTCGCACACGGCCAGCACACGAACGCCCGGCTGGGGCAGGATACAGTTTTCCAACAGGTTGGAGCCGCGGTTGCCCAGGCCGATAACACCTACATTCAATACTTCTTTCATAAATGGATACTCCCTTTCCGTTTCAAAAGCGGCCCGCACAGGCTCTGGGCCGTTATTTCCTTCGTCTGCACAGGTATTCGGAGCCTGATATTTCATATCATAGTACCAGTATACAAAGAAGAACAGCAGTTTTCAACAGGACAAACCGGTCACCGAAACGCAAACAGCGCGTCGGAAACGTCGGCGTAATTCTGCAGCGTCAGCTGCTCGGGCCGGGCCGTGGGCGGCACGCCTGCCGCAGCCAGCGCCTCGGCCACCGCCTCCTTGGGCAGATGCAGCCCCGCGCTGGCCGCGTTGGCCGCCGTCTTGCGCCGCTGGCTGAACGCGGCGCGGATGACACGGAACATCGCTTCCGCGCTGCGGGGCGTGACCGGCGGCGCTTCGTGCAGACGCAGCTGAATGACGGCGCTCGTTACCTTGGGCGGGGGATAAAAGCTGCCCGGCTGTACGGTAAACAGCGTGCGGGGCGCGGCGTAATAATGCACCGCATATGTGACAGCGCCCGCCGCGCGGGTGCCGGGCGCGGCGGAAAGGCGATCCGCCGCCTCTTTCTGCACCATTACCGTGATATGCTCGATGGGCAGCCGCTCCTCCAGCAGCTTCATGACGATAGGGCTGGTAATATAATAGGGCAGGTTTGCACATACGGCCACACGCAGGCCCGGGAACTCGTCCCGGATGAGCGCCGCAAGGTCCACCTTCAGCACGTCGCCCTCCACGACCGTCACGTTTTCATATTCTGCCAGAGTTTCCGCCAACAGCGGCGGCAGACGCTTGTCCACCTCCACCGCCACTACTTTTTTTGCGCGCCGCGCCAGCTCCTTGGTCAGCACCCCCATGCCGGGGCCGACCTCCAGCACGCCGAAGTGCTCGTCAATCCCCGCCGCCTCGGCGATCTTGGGGCAGATGCCCGGGTTGACGATAAAATTCTGCCCGAATTCCTTGGAGAGCGAAAAGCCGTGCGCCGCGCACAGCGTTTTGATGGTGGAAATATCCGTCAGATTCACGCGTTGCCTCCTCTTTTTTCTTGGCGGAACAAAAACGCACCGCGCCCGCCGGGCTGTGCGCCCCGCAGCGCGGTGTGCGTTGTTCCGCCGCCCCGGATACAGGGGCGAGACTCCATTTACAAACAGTTCCGGCCCGCGCTTATGCCGCAGGCTCGGCGGCCGACGAAGCGTCCGTTCCGGCCGGTTCGCTCTGTAAAGAGGAACCCGCGCCGCCCGCCTCCGAAGCCGAGCTGCTCTGTGACGGCTCCAGGCTGGCCTGGATGTCGTTGCGGCCCGTAAGCGTATCCACCACTTCAAACGCGCGCAGGATCTGCGGATCGGTATCCACGGTGAAGTTGTAGAAATTCGCCTCCTCCTCGGCGGAGAGAGACGCTTCCACATCCGGTGAAATGCCTGTCCCGTTGAAGGTGGCTCCGTTCTTGCTCAGCAGCAGGCCCACCGTATACGAAAATGCCGAGCCGTCTGAAAGAGCCACCGGACGGCACTGGATGGTACCCTTGCCCGCTGTGCGCGTACCGACGACGCGTCCTTTTTCAAATTCCCGAATGGATGTGGCAAACAGCTCCGCCGCGTAGGACGTGTTGCCGTTCACCAGCACCACCATGGGCAGCTCCACCTCACTGGCGTCGGAGGTCTCCAGCGTGGTGACGGTTCCGTCCTTGTTCTGCTGGCTTGCGATAGGGCCTACCGGGCACAGGTAATCGATCACATGCATGGCGTTCGTCAGGTTTCCGCCCGTGTTGTTGCGCACGTCGAACACCACGCCGTCCACGGCGACGCCCTCCTCCTGCCAGCGTTCAAAATATGCTTTCAGCTCGTCCACTGTCTTGGAATTGAAAGCGTTGATCCAGAAATATGCGGTCGTGGTACCCTCCGGCACCTGGCCCTCCACGGAGGGCACGTCGAACTCGCGGCGCTGGATCTCCACCGTGTGCTCGTCCTCGCCCGTGGCGTTCACCACCGTGAGCAGCACCGACGTGCCGGATTCGCCCAGCAGCTGGCTGTTTACCTGCGAGAGGGAAAGCGTTTTAACGTCCAGCTCCCCTACCTTGGTGATGTAGAAATTCTTCTGCAGGCCGGATTCCTCCGCCGGGCTGTTGGGGTACACCTTAACAATGCGCGCATAGCCGTTGGCGTCCTTGATCACATCCGCGCCCACGCCCATGACCACGCCGTTCTGCTGGTTGAGATATTCCAGATACTGCTTTGCGGTATAATAGCGCGCGTCCTTGTCGCCCATGCCGGTAACGTAGCCCGCCGCGATATAATCGTACAGGGTGTCGTCCACGATCTCGCCGTAATAATTCTCCCGGGCGCTCTTGTCCATCTCCGAGAGCTTGTTGTACATGATCTCTTTTTCGCGCACGCCGCTGACGGTCCGGTTGAACAGCTGCATGCTCAGAATCATCGTCACAACGAAGGTGACCGTCATGGCAATGATGGCGATGGCCACCGCCAGATTTACGGTGATCTTTTTATTCATAGCTTCGTCTCACTTTCCTTGCGCGGGTGCCGAAACCGCTGTTCAGCCCCACGGCGGCCCCAGATACGGCCGCGAGCTCACCGCCGCGCCGTTAAGAGTCGTCTCAAAATGCAGGTGGTTGCCCGTACTGTTGCCCGTGCTCCCCACATAACCGATGAGCTGGCCCTGCGTCACGTAATCGCCGTCGTTTACAACGCGCCCCGACATATGGCCGTAAATGGTAGCAAGGCCGGAGCCGTGGGATATCTTTACGGAAATTCCGTAGGTCCAGTGGTTGTTGGTGCTCACCACGCCGTCCGCAGCCGCATAGATTTTTGTACCCGCCGGGGCCGGCACATCCATGCCGCGGTGCACGTCCCACTTGCCGTAGATCCAGCGTCCCACGCCGAAATCGGAGGAAAGGTTCGTATACCCCGGGATAGGCCAGGCAAAGCCGCCCTGATTGTACTCGAAATCCACGTTGTTTGCCGCCGTCCACTGCCGCCATTCTTCCTGCGCCTGCTCGTACTGCCTCTGGGTTTCCGCCAGAGCCTCTTCATTTGCGGCAAGGTCCGCCTCAGCCGCGCTGATGGCTGCATCCGCCTGCTGGATGGCATTGGAATACGCCACGGCGGTGTCTGTCAGCTCCTGCTCGCGGGCGGCAAGGTCCGCAAGCTGCTGCTCCAGCTCGGCGCGCTGGGCCTCCAGGGCCGCCTGCTCGTCCCGCAGCTGCTGTACGAGCTGGGTATCATGCTCCGATATCTGCTGCAGGTTCTCGGCAAACAGCAGCATCTGGGAAACGTCGTCGATGCCCAGAAGAATTGCAAGGTTCGACTGCCGGCTCATCTCGTACATGCCCTTGAGGCGGGATTCGAACATGCTCTTATTATACGCCACATTGGCCGCTTTTTCCGCCACCTCGGCATTTTTCAGCTCAATGCTCTGCTGTTGGGCCGCGATGTCCTCCTTGATGGCGGCAAGCTGCGCCTTCAGGTTATTGGCCTGTGCCTGATAATACTGCTTGGTCTGCTCGGATTTTTCCTTGCTGTTCTCCACGGCGCTGATGTTGGATTTGATGTCCTCCAGCTCCTTGCGCAGACGCTCCAGCTTCTCCGCCGGCGTTTCGGCATAGGCAAAGATCAGCGGCACGCCGATGGTCATCACCATCAGTGCGGCAAGCACCAGACATACGACGCGGACCAGTTTTTTATGCTTTTCCATAGAAAACTCCTGTGTTCAAAAAAGATCACACCTTCAGGTGCTTGCGGATGCTGGACGCGCAGCCCACGCCGCCGATGGCGACGCCGAACAGCACAAACCCGCCCAGCAGCGGCCAGATGATATCCATGAACGGCCACATGCATTTGGTGAACTCGTTCAGCCAAAGCGCCTCCGGCTGCAGCAGCGCCTGCTCCAGCCCGTAATACGCACCGCCCACAACGACCGTGGCCAGCACGCCCGAGATAGCGCCCACCGTCATGCCCTCCACAAAGAACGGCAGCCGGATGAACGCATTCGTCGCGCCCACGAATTTCATGATATTGATCTCCTTGCGGCGGGCAAATACCGTCAGGCGGATGGTGTTGCTGATGACCACCACGCTCACCACGCCCAGCACGGCCACAAGGCCCCAGCCGATGTAGTTGACGATGCGCTTCAGGTTCACCAATGTACTGGAAAGCTCGGAGGGCGAATTCACTTTGTAAAACACGTTCGCATCGCTGGCGGTGCCGTCCTCGGCCGTGGCCGTATACGCGCCCATGGCCTTGATGCGCTCCACTGTGGGCGCAAGGTCCGCAACGTCTGTCACCGACACGCGGAACGAAGCGGGCAGCGGATTTTCGGTGTTTCCTTCTCCGGCATAATCGTTCATGATATCGCCGTAGTCGCCCAGATACTCCCGCATTTCCTCCACGGCCGCAGCCTTGGGGACGTATTCGCAGGCAGCCACGTTCCCGTCGGCGGGGATCTGCGTTTTCAGCGCCTCCACGGTCTCGGCGGGGGCGGCGTCATCGATGAAAAAGACGATCTCGTTGAGCGTTTCAAGATAATCCACATAACTTGTCACGTTGACGGACAGCAGCGCCGCCACGCCCGTGATCATCAGGCATGCCACCAGCACGCCGATGGATGCCAGCGTCATCAGCCGGTTGGCCACCATGCTGTGCCATCCCTGCTTGACAAGATACTTAAAGCTGGACCATTTCATACCTGCGCGGCCTCCCTCCCGTACCGGCCGAGGCCGTCGTCGACCACCTCGCCGTGGTCGATCATGATGGTGCGCTTGCGGAACCGCGCGGCCAGCTCGCGTTCATGGGTGACGACCACGACCGTGGTGCCCACGCTGTTGATGGCCTGCAGCAGCTCCATGATCTCCACAGACAGCTCCGGGTCGATATTGCCGGTGGGCTCGTCCGCAATGATGATGGGCGGGGAATGCACCAAAGCCCGCGCCAGCGCAATGCGCTGCTGCTCGCCGCCGGAAAGCTCCTGCGGCAGGCTGTGCGCCTTGCCCGCAAGGCCCACCAGGTTCAGCACATAGGGCACGCGGCGCTTGATCTGCCGCTCGGGGATATTGGTCACGCGCATGGCAAAGGCCACGTTCTCGTAGGCCGTCATCGTGGGAATAAGGCGGAAATCCTGGAACACCACGCCCAGCCCGCGGCGCAGGTAGGGAATTTCCCGCTGACGGATGCTGGAAAGGTCGCGCCCGTTGACGAAAACCTTGCCCTCGGTGGCTGCCTCCTCGCGCAGGATCAGCTTGAGGAACGTGCTTTTGCCCGCGCCGGAATGGCCCAGAACGAACACGAATTCGCCTTTTTTGATGGAGAGATTCACGTTGTGGAGCGCCACGATATCCTTGCTTTTGGCGTCCAGCCCGGTGTATATCTTCTTCACGTTTTCAAAACGGATCATATCGGTAGTTGCCATATCATTCTCCTATGGGGGTCACGGTTGAGTGCGTGCGCGCAAAGCACCGCCCTGCGCAGGGAATACGCGCCTGCCGCCCGCGATATTGCACCGCGGGCACGGCATATTCCAAAAAGGCGCCGCTGCGGCGAAAGCAGGCTTTGCCGCAACGGCTCTTTTTTCTTAATACTTCGCGGGGTTGGCGCTCAGGTATTTCTTGACCATCAGCGCCACCTTGAACACAATGGCGTCGTCGAATTCCCGCAGGTCCAGGCCCGTCAGCTTTTTGATCTTTTCCAGACGGTACACCAGTGTGTTGCGGTGCACGAACAGGCCGCGGCTCGTCTCCGAAACGTTGAGGTTGTTTTCAAAGAAGCGCTGGATGGTGAACAGCGTCTCGGCGTCCAGGCTCTCGATGCTGCCCTGTTTAAACACTTCTTTCAGGAACATCTCGCACAGCGTGGTGGGCAGCTGATAGATCAGGCGGGCGATGCCCAGATGGTCGTAGCTGACGATCGCCTGCTCGGTGTCGAACACCTTGCCCACCTCCATGGCGATCTGTGCCTCCTTGAAGCTCTGGGCCAGGTCCTTCACATTGGCAATGGGCGTGCCGATGCCCACAACGGCCTTGATGTAATGCTCGCCGTTGAGGGTGTCCACAATGCTGGCGGCCAGCTTTTCGATGTCGTGCTGGTCGATGCCGCGCTTGATCTCCTTGACGAGGACGGTGTCGTTCTCGCTGATGTTGAACACGAAGTCCTTCTGCTTATCGGGGAACAGGCCGCTTACAACGTCGTAGGCGGAAATGTCCGCGCCCGAGGTAACGCGGATGAGCAGCACCACGCGGGACACGTCCGTTGCGAAATGCAGCTCGCGCGCCTTGGCATAGATATCGCCGGGCAGGATATTGTCCAGCACCACATTCTTGATAAAGTTCGCCTTGTCGAACTTTTCGTCGTGGTACTGCTTGATGTTCTGCAGGCTGATGGCCAGCAGCGCCGCATAGCGCAGGGCGGGCTCGTCGGTTCCCTCCACCAGAACGGCATAATCGTTGCGCTTGTTCGAACTGAACAGATGATAGGTGTAGCCGTCCCGCACGAACGCGTCGCCGGCTGTCAGCCGGTCGGACGCGATGCCGTCCCGCACCTCGCCGATGCGGTTCAAGTCAGAACAGGAGATGATGGTGCCCGTTTCATCGACAACGCCCACCATGCGGTCGATCGCATCTTTCATCTGATAGACAACGCCCTGAAAAACTCTGTTCGCCATAATACCCTTTTCCCTTCTGTGCTGCGGCGCTCTGCATGCGCTCAGTTGTGAATTTTAACAATAAGGTGTCGCTTTAGTCTCTATTTTACACAATAGTTCTGACTTTTGCAACATATTTCAACAAAATAAACGTCATTTTATTGTGTAATTTGGGAAACAGGGCGCAAACACTGCATTTATCGTACATTTTTCATGTGAAAAATGTTTTAAAAACCTGTGAACAGCGCGCCGAAAATGCAGTTTCCAGCATTTGGCCCGGAATTTTTTCCTGTTTTCTAGCCGCCGAGGATACGCGCCACCTCTGCGGGCGAAAGCTCGCGGAAGCCGCCCGGCCCCAGCGCGGCATCCAGTGCCAGGCTTTTTTATGCCCTCATGTTACGCAGTAAGGGCAAACAAAGCCTTGATTTATGCGGCTCTTAGCGCGGAAATGAGAAGGCAAGGGTTGATGCCGTTTCCCTCAAAATCGCGTTTCTACTGCGTAACAAATCCAACCAAAGGAGTGATGAAGCTATGGCAGTTTTCCGCGTGGAAAAGAACAAAGGTTATACGGTTATGAGCAACCACCATTTACGCAACAAGGAACTTTCCCTAAAGGCAAAGGGCTTGTTGTCGCAAATGCTCTCACTTCCCGAAGATTGGGACTACACCCTTGCAGGGCTGTCCCTTATCAACCGGGAAAAAATTGACGCTATCCGGGAAGCGGTACGGGAACTGGAAAATGCCGGATATATACAGCGTTCAAGGGAACGTGATGAGAAAGGACGCTTACGCGGTACAACGTATGTTATCTATGAGCAGCCGCCTAAGTTGGATTTACCTACATTGGAAAAACCAACATTGGATAATCCAACATTGGAAAAACCTACGTTGGAAAATCCAACGCAATTAAATAAAGAACTATTAAAAACTAACTTACCAAAAAAAGAAAAATTAAATACAGATATATCAAGTACCCATTCCATTCCTTTCCGTTCCCTAAATCCCTCTCCCTTAGAAGACGCGGCACAGCCGCCGGAACGGAAGCGAAAGGAAACGAACCGAGCGCATTTGATAGCGTTTATGAGGAAATTATCAAGGACAATATCGAGTACGACTATCTGATACAGGACAGATACCTTGACCGGGACAGGATAGAGGAAATCCTTGCCCTTATTCTTGAAACCGTCTGCACCAAACGAAGAACAATCCGTATCGCCGGGGACGACCACCCGGCAGAGCTTGTAAAAGCAAAATTTATGAAACTGAACAGCGAACATATCCGCTTTGTACTGGACTGTATGCAGGAAAACACCACCAAAATCCGCAACATCAAGCAGTACATGAAAGCTGCCCTTTTCAATGCTCCGTCTACGATTGGCAGCTATTACACGTCCCTTGTATCTCACGATATGTACGGCGGGCGCACTATCCAGTCGGCAAGAAGCAAGGGCATACCCGATACACCTGCAACGAGGGCGAAAGCCTGTAAACCAACCCAAAGGAGGATTTGATTATGACGCAGAAAACAGGAGCTTTGATTTTTGATGAAACCGCTGACCGCTACGACATTCGCTTTGACGTAAACGACTATTACGGGGGATTGCATTGCGGCGACTGCATGGAGGTCTTTTGTACGCGGGCAAATGGAAGCCGACCCGTATGGAGTACGGGGACAACTGGTATCTTGTGGGTATTCGGGCGGCAGACCTTTCCGGGCTGCGGGTACGGATTTAACAGGGCGGAGTGAAAGCGGATGCTCTTTTTTCATGCCCGTCCCGTTTCCCGACGGCGGGCATACCACCATAGAAAGCGAAAGGAGGACACCCATTGCAGGAGGAAACCAACGAAAAGACCATAGCCCTTTACATCAAGACCGGAAAGCTGACCGCGCAGCAGCTCCAAAAGGCTATGAAAGCCCTGCTTGCACAGATGAAAAAGCAGCATGACAAACAGAAAATCCCGCATGGCAAGCAGACCCTAAAGCAGCTTATGAAGCAGAACGCGGGCGTTTCCAACATTGAAATCACAAAGGAGAATATCAAAGCCTTTGAGAGTACGGCGAAAAAATACGGGATTGACTTTGCCTTAAAGAAAGACAGCACCGAAACCCCGCCCCGCTATCTTGTGTTTTTTAAGGGACGGGACGCAGACGCACTGACCGCAGCTTTCAAGGAGTTTTCCGCAAAGAAGCTGACGCAGGAGCAAAAGCCCTCTATCCGCAAGCTGATTGTTTCCCTCAAAGAAAAGGCGGCAGCTTTGAACGCACAGCGGGAGAAAGTCAAGAACAAAGACAGGGGGATTGTAAGATGAACGCTATCAACTGGAAAAGGCTGATACTTCCCAATATTCCCTATCTGCTCTTTATGTATCTCTTTGATAAAGTCGGGCAGGCGGTACGCCTTGCGCCGGGGGCTGACCTATCCGGCAAGGTGCTGTCCCTTGCAGACGGCTTTTCCGCTGCTTTTGCAACCCCACTTCCGAGCCTTGCCCCTATGGATTTACTGACAGGGCTTTTCGGCGCGGTACTTATCCGGCTGATTGTCTATGTAAAAGGCAAGAACGCGAAGAAATACCGCAAAGGTGTGGAATACGGCTCTGCCCGCTGGGGAAATGCCGAAGATATACGTCCCTACACCGACCCGGTATTTCAGAATAACGTGCTGCTCACACAGACGGAACGGCTTACCATGAACAGCCGCCCGAAGCAGCCGAAGTATGCAAGGAATAAAAATATCCTTGTTATCGGGGGAAGCGGCAGCGGCAAGACGAGATTTTTTGTAAAGCCCAACTTAATGCAAATGCACTCAAGCTATGTTGTCACTGACCCGAAAGGAACGGTTTTAATCGAATGTGGGAAACTCTTGCAGCGGGGCGGGTATAAAATCAAGGTGCTGAACACCATTAACTTCAAAAAAAGCATGAAATACAATCCCTTTGCCTATCTGCGCAGCGAGAAAGGATATTTTGAAACTGGTAAATACCCAACACTTTTGATTGCCAACACCAAAGGGGACGGGGAAGATAAATGCCAGTGAAGCCCGCGAAATGCCAGGAGTTTGCCCGTCGGAATAACCTGCCCAATCCCCGGCATTTTACCGATGACGGTGTATCTTTGATCGCCCCGGATTCCTGAATCCCCGCGATGATGGAGGAAGTTGAGGCGGGGCGTGTAGAGGCCATTGTCATCAAGGACATGAGCCGCCTGGGGCGTGACTATCTGAAGGTCGGTCAGGTTATGGAGATTTTACGGCAGCACGGCGTCCGGCTGATCGCCATTAACGACGGTGTAGACAGTCTGAAAGGCGATGATGATTTTACCCCCTTCCGCAACATTATGAACGAGTTTTACGCCCGCGACACCAGCCGGAAAATCCGCTCCGTGTTCAAGTCCAAAGGTATGAGCGGCAAGCATCTGACCGGCACCGTCATTTATGGCTACCTGTGGGACGAAAAACGGGAACACTGGCTTGTGGACGAAGAAGCCGCCGAGGTGGTACGCCGTATCTTTTCCTTGACGATGGAGGGCTACGGCCCCTATCAAATCTCCAAGCTGCTGTCCGAAGCAAAGGTTGAAATCCCCGCTGTCCATCTGGCACGCTTTGACGAAGGAGTAAACAGGACGAAGCCAGTCAAAGACCCCTACGGCTGGGGTTCGTCCACCATTGTGAGCATTTTGAAAAAGCGTGAGTATTTAGGTCATACGGTTAATTTCAAGACCCGCAAGCACTTCAAGGACAAGAAAAGCCACTATGTTGACGAAAGCGAATGGACAATTTTCGAGAATACCCATGAGGCCATCATCGACCAGGAAACCTTTGACAATGTGCAGCGCGTCCGGGGAAACGCCAGACGCTACCCGGACGGCTTTGGGGAGGCATATCCCCTGACTGGCCTAATGTACTGCGCCGACTGCGGCGGCAAGATGTATGTTCACCGCACCTATAACGGTAAGCGTGTTCCTCAGTACACTTGCGGCCAGTATGGCAAATACCCTATCGGCTCCCTTTGCCCCACACAGCACCGCATCAAGGCCGAAGCTGTTCTGACCCTGATTGCCGATATGCTCCGGACCATCGCGGAGTATTCCAGGAATGACCGGGCCGAGTTTATCCGCACTGTCCAGGAAACGCAGGCCGCCCAGCAGACCGCCGACATCTCTAAAAAGCGGAAACGGCTGGCTGCCGCCCAAAAGCGGGCCGGAGAACTGGAACGGCTGATTTGCAAAATCTATGAGGACAACGCCCTGGGCAAGCTGCCGGACGCCCGGTATGAGGCCCTGGACGCACAGTACGCCAAAGAGCAAGACGCCCTCAATGCGGAAATCACAGAGTTGGAAAAAGCCGTTACCGGCTATGAGCAGAGCCGGAAATCTGCGGAGAAGTTTATTGCCCTGATTGACAAGTATGAGAACTTCGACACGCTTACGAATATCATGCTCAACGAGTTTGTCGAGAAAATCCTTGTCCATGAGCGCGCCCGGAAAGGCAGTCAGGACACCACGCAGGAGGTTGAAATCTACTTCAACTTTGTGGGCCGGTATATCCCGCCCGCCTTGCAGCCGGTTCCCCTGACCCCGGAGGAACAGGAAGAACTGCGGAAGAAGGAGGAACGCAAGGACAGGCTTCACCAGAACTACTTACGCCGCAAGGCAAACGGCAAGCAGAAGGAATGGGAAGAACGCTACAACGCAAAGCGCAAAGCGCAACGGGAGGCGGCAAAGGCCGCAATCCGGGCCGAGGACATGGAGAAGGGCATTTTTATCCCCGTCAGCCAGTTACCCAGGCAGGAGCCCCGCAAGGCCACCGTATCGGCCAGCACCGCCGTTTAACAATTACAATGCAAAGGAGGACGAACATGAACGAGTTGACTTACACCCGCTGCGGGGATTACTACATCCCCGACCTGAAACTTTCCGAGCAGCCGGAGGCCCCCATCGGCAAGTATGGCCGTATGCGGCAACGCTACCTGAAGGAACACCGGCCAGGACTTTACAGCAGCCTGATCTTGAGCGAAATGCTATACCCGCACCTGTTGGAGATTGACCGGGCGGCGCGGGAGCGCATAGACGCCATGCTGCCCCGCATGATGGAGGCGGCGGGCGTTACCGAGGAACTGAAAGCCCGCGACCCCATGCGCTGGGTGGGGTTGATGAACACGCTGAAGGCGCAGGCGGAGGAAATTATATTGGATGAATTAATTTTATAAACAAGAAGCAGCAGAAATTATTCTGCTGCTTCTTGTTTATAGATTGGCATAAAAACGGTGAGCCTAAACTAACACTTTTCTCTTGCATTTTTATTTCCTATGTGGTATAGTGAATAGCGTAAGCTAACATAATTAACTTACAGGAAGGTTTTTATATGCCGAGAGATAAGACAGATACACATAATAAATTGCTCCCATGTATTAAGCAGGAATTTTTAGAGCATGGATATGAGAAAGCGTCTATGCAAAATATCGCAAGACGAGCAGGAATTACTGCTGCGGGGATATATCGCCATTTTCCAAGCAAAGAGGCTATGTTTACTGCAATGGTAGAACCAGTAACGAGTGATTTTTTGAAGATGTGCGATGTTTCTATGGAAGAAACATATTCTCGACTTAGTGACGATGATTTCCTCAAAAATTTTAACGAGTTCAGAACGGGAAAAAACAGGGAATCTATTAACTTTATGTATGACAATTATGATGTTTTTCGATTATTACTTGTTTGTTCAAAAGGTACACCTTATGAATCTTTTCAGGAGCGTCTTGTGGAAATCGAAATGCAAGGAATTATTGATTTGTTTGGCGTACTTGAAAAGCGAGGGCTTCCTCATAAAACAGTAACAGATAATGAACTTCATATATTGTGTACCACATTTGTCACCGCTCTTTGTGAAACAATTAAACATGAATATACAAGAGAACAGGCATTGAAGCATTTGGACTTCATCGGTAAAATGCTTTACCCTGGTATGCAAGAAGTCCTTGGCTTCTGAAAATTACATAATAAATGACTGCACTGAATTTTAGGGCGTTATCGTCCTAAAATTTTTCTGTTTTATGGGTTAGTTAATGCTAACCAAAATCATTAGCTTATATAGGAGGGATGGACTATGAAAGTAAAGGGTAGCTTGTATTGGATTTATTCTTTTATAAGCGGATGTAAAGGCAAAATGTTGGTAGCTATTCTATTGGCTGTGATTGGGGTATTGTGTGGAATGGCACCCTATTTTGCGCTCGCAGGAATTTTGTCGGGATTGATCCAAAACACTTTAACGGCAGAACGCATCTTTTGCTATGTGGGAATTGCTGTGTTAGGCGAGACTCTTAAAATGTTGTTTAATACAGTTTCCTCTTTGAAAGCTCACAGGGTAGCTTATCATATCTTAGGGAATATTCGATGCAAACTGGCTGAGAAAATGATGCGTGTTCCTATGGGAGTTATGGTTGATACCCCATCAGGTAAGTTGAAAGCGATGGTTGTAGATACTGTTGACAAATTGGAACAGCCCTTAGCTCACATGTTGCCAGAGATCACAGCAAATGTTTTCACACCGCTTTGCATTATTATTTTACTTTTCATTTTGGACTGGCGTATGGCACTGGCCTGTATGATTGTGATTCCTATTGGCGTTTTACTCTTAATGGGGCAAATGAAAGACTATAAGAATAGATCTGATAGATATATTGAAGCCAGTAGCAACATGGACAGCTCTTTGGTTGAGTATGTCAATGGGATTGAAGTAATCAAGACTTTCAGCCAAACAGGGAAATCATTCCAAAAATTCTCTGATTCTGTTAAGAATTACCATGATACGACATTGGATTGGTGGAAAAATACCTGGCTATATTCAGCACTTGGTTTAACAGTAATTCCTGCTACCCTTGTGGGAGGTATTCCCGTTGGAGCGTATCTTCTTATGCAAGGAAGTATCAGTTTTTCTATTTATATTACATGCCTTATTTTATCCCTTGGAATTGCCGGTCCGCTGATTCAAGCAACGTATTATGCTGATAATTTTGCTGTTGTTGATGCCAGTATCCGGCAAGTAGGAAATTTTCTTGATGAACAAGAACTGGTGCGGCCATCAAAAGAAGTTTTGCTAACAGATGATGGCTTTCATTTTGAGCATGTTTCATTCGGATATGATAAAAAAGAAGTGCTGCATGATATAACCTTTTCCCCTGTGCTGGGTGGAAAAACGGCCATAGTAGGGCCATCTGGTTCAGGTAAGTCAACCATAACAAAATTGATGGCGGGCTTTTGGGATGTAACAAGCGGTCATATCATTTATGGATGCCAAGATATTCGCAATATTCCAACAAGCCAGTTAATGAAACATATTAGTTTTGTGTCACAGGATAACTTCCTTTTCAATATTAGTATCAAGGAAAACATCCGAATGGGAAACCCTTGTGCTACCGATGAGGAAGTCCTTGCCGCAGCAAAAGCGGCCAGATGTGATGAGTTTATCCGCAAAATGGAATATGGATACGATACTTTGGTCGGAGATGCAGGAGGAAAGCTCTCTGGCGGAGAAAGACAACGCATCACGATAGCCCGCGCAATATTAAAGCCAGCAGATGTTGTAATTCTGGATGAGGCAAGTGCCTATGCCGACCCAGAAAATGAGGTGTATATTGAAGAAGCTATAAATGAGTTGGTAAAAGACAAAACTCTTATTGTAGTTGCCCATCGTCTGGAAACGATTGAAAATTCAGATAAGATTGTTGTTGTAGATCAAGGAAAGATTGTAGCTGAAGGAACACAAAGCGAATTATTAAAAATTGTGCTCTTTATAAGCGGCTGTGGAACGAGACAATATTAACTTCAGAGCGGAAAAGAGGTGAGTGCAATGCTTGAAACCATGAAACGAATTTTTGACTATGGCGGGCAAATATCGCCACAAAGTTACAATAGGAATTATCATCAGCCTATTGCACTCCTTCTTTTCCGCAATGGACTTATTTGCCATACTTTATATTTCTTTTTCTATCAATACCCTTACCCAACAGAAAATTGGAGTTGCTGCTGCGATTTTACTTGTGGGCCTTACAGGTAAGATTATTTGTAAGTATCAGATAACTGAACATATATCTGGTTCCAGCTACGATGTCTTTTACGAAAAGCGTTTGGAGGCTGGTGAAAAATTAAAGAGAGTGCCGATGGGTTATTTCAGCGAAAAGAACCTCGGTGAAATCCAGATGGCAATGACTACAGATATGAATGCTTTGGAATCCTCGGCAATGTCTGTTGTAGAAAACATTTTGGGCAGCCTGATTTATGCTGCAGTTTGTACTTTAGTATTGCTTCTTTTTAACTGGAGAATAGGGCTTATTACATTAGCGGGCCTTGGAATCGGAATTCTTTTGCTCCGTGTCGTTCAAGAAAACGCAAAAAAAGTAATGCCAGTACGTTTTCAGGCTCAGGAAGAAATGACAGAGAAAACGTTGGAATTTATACAGGGCAATATGGTTATGCGCCTTTTTGGAACAGGGCGGGATGGTTTGAACAGAGTAAAAGAAGCATTCCATAAAAAACAGGAAGCAGACATTCGTCTGGAAAATACAGCGGTCTGGCCAATCAGCTTTTACAGATACATATTTCGACTGGCGAGCTGTGGAGTAGTATTGATTGCCGCATTGCTCTATGTAAGACAAGAAATGACATTTCCTATTTGTGTTATGTTCCTTTTTGCGGCTTTTCTTGTTTACTCACAGATGGATGGACTTGCCTCTAATATTGCTCTGCTACGAATTGTAGATACTGCTCTTAGTCAAGTTGAGTCCGTATTGGAAATTCCGGAGATGTCAGGTAATGACACCATAGATAAAATACAGAATTATAATATTGAACTTCATAATATATCCTTTGGCTATGAAAATCGTCCCATCATTCAGAATGTCACATTAAAAATCCCAGAACATCGAGTAACGGCTATTGTAGGACCGTCTGGCTCTGGAAAAACGACTCTATGTAATTTGATTACAAGATTTTGGGATGTGCAGCAAGGCGAAATTATGATTGGTGGCAAAAATATCAAAGAAATAGAGTTTGAGGAATTGATGAAACTGATGAGCATCGTGTTTCAGAAGGTGTACCTGTTTCACGATACTATAGAAAACAATATAAAATTTGGGAAACCTACTGTCACGCATGAAGAAGTTGTTGAAGCGGCACGTCGAGCATGCTGCCATGAATTTATCGAAAAATTACCAAATGGATATCAGACAATTATTGGCGAAGGTGGTTCAACACTATCTGGTGGTGAAAAGCAACGTATTTCTATTGCTAGAGCAATCTTAAAGGATGCTCCTATTATCATTTTGGATGAGGCCACATCCAGTGTTGATCCTGAAAACCAGCACGCATTATTGACAGCTATCAACGAACTAACATGTGGAAAAACGCTGATTATCATTGCCCACCGGCTTTCCACAATCAAGGATGCCGACCAAATTATCGTTCTGGATAACGGGCATGTTGTCCAACAGGGGACACATGAAACATTGCTTCAACAGGATGGCATTTACCGTAGGTTTGTAAAAATACGGCAAACGGCATCCTCTTGGAAAATATAAACAAAATAAGAAAGGGTTTAGGTAAGCATTATGGAAAACAACAAACTGAAAGTCAAAGACTTGGTGAACATCGGTATTTTTTCGGCACTGTATATGGTGATCTCAATGATCGTTATGATTCCCGTTGGAATTGCACCAATTCTATGGTTGATCTGGCCCGGTATTGCGGGGCTTTTCGGCGGAGCATTTTTTACACTTTTGATGACCAAGGTTCCGAAGCAAGGCGCAGCATTGATTCTTGCAATTATTACTGGGCTTTTGTATTTTGCAACAGGTGAATGCACTTGGGTTATCATCGTCACTTTTGCAGTTGCCGGAATTCTGGGCGAAGCTGCAAGAAAGGTATTGGGTTACAAATCATTCAAAGGCATTGCCCTGGCTGGCGGATTTACCGCCTTTGGTTTTATTGGTTCTCCCCTGCCTATGTGGTTATTTCAAGATGCCTACATGAAGTCTATCGAAGAAATGGGTATGGGCGTTGAATATGTAGAGGGGTTACAGTCTATGATCTCTGCCGGTTCTTTCATTGGTATGTTAGCAGTTGCATTTGTCGGCGGTTTGATTGGTACTTTGGTTGGACGCTTGATGTTGAAAAAGCACTTTGAAAAGGCAGGCATCGTTTAATGGGTACAATAAGAAAGGGTATCTTAGTCCTCGACCCAAGGACTAAGATACTCCTGCTACTCGGCATCAATATATTTGTCTTTACAAATAGCCATGTATATGCAGAAATGCTGGTTGTTGCGGCATTGGTAATCCTTTTATTGCTTTGTGGAGTTTATAAAACGGCGCTGAAAAGTACCATTACATATATTGTACTGCTTGCAATAAAATGTTGGATTTTACCGTTTTGCCCGGAAATAATTATGACTTCACTAAATATCGTAGTTATTACGTTTCGGAAGCTGCTCCCCTGTGTAACATTAGGGGCTTTATTGGTTCAAACAACCCCGATACGCTTGCTTATGCACGCCATGCAAAAATGGCACTTGCCACAGGCAGTTATTATCCCGCTTGCAATTACGGTACGATATTTTCCTACTTTACACGAAGAACAACAAGCTATCAGCGATGCGATGAAATTGAGAAATGTACATGGTGTTTTTCAAAAATTGGAGTATATCTATGTACCGCTCATGTTATCAGCCTCGACAACAGCAGATGAATTAAGTCAGGCTATTACTGCGCGTGGTATAGATAATCCACGCCCTAAAACCTGTGCAGTATCTATGCGGTTCCATATACAGGATTATGTACTCTGCTTTGTCGCTATTGTACTTGTTATTATTGCTTTTGTGTTGCTTTAAGAAGGGGGATTTTATGATAACATTTCATAACCTGTCATTTTCCTATGGAAATACAGGTGAAGAACAGTTAAATTCCCTTGATCAGTGAACTGGTTTTTGGCATGGAAAATTTAGGAATAGAGCCAAACAAAATAAATGCCCGTGTTCAAGAAGTAGCTCACGGTCTTAAGATTGAAAATCTGTTGGGTCGAAGTGTTTTTGGCCTTTCTGGTGGCGAAAAACAGATACTTGCTCTCGCTTCTATTTATGCCGTAAATCCGGATATTTATGTCCTTGATGAACCAACGGCAAATATTGATAAAGATGGAATTGACCGGCTGCATGAAATTCTTCTCAAATTGAAGCAAATGGGTAAAACGATTGTGATCTCAGAACATCGCTTATATTTTCTCATGGATTTAGTGGATAAGGCTGTTTATATTGAACACGGCGTTATTCAGAAAGTATATACAGGCGATGAATTTCGTGCGTTAGCGGATTCAGAACGTATTAGGCTTGGATTGCGCTGCTTTACCTTGGACAACGAAAAGATGAGGTGCCTACAAAGTGTAATTCAGGCATATTGGAGATTGATAATTTATCCGTGAGCTATAAAAATAGAACCATTTTCAGCAACGCATCTTTGCAGCGGCTCGCGGGGATATAATTGCAGTTACTGGACGCAATGGAAGTGGAAAGTCCGCTTTTCTGCGTGTGCTTTGTGGGCTTATGAAAGAAAAAGCAGGAAGAATTGTGTTTGATGGAAAGCCATATCCATATAAGAAGCGCCGAGAACTGTGTTACATGACAATGCAGGATGTTGTCCATCAGTTATTTTCGGATAGTGTATGGGAAGAATTTTCTCTTCTCAATAAAACTGTCGATGAACAGGAAATCACGAAAATTCTAAGACGACTGGACTTATTGGATTACAAGGATAAACATCCTATGACACTCTCTGGAGGTCAAAAGCAGCGGCTTGCTCTGGCAGTAGCAACTCTTGCAAATAAAGATATTATGATTTTTGATGAGCCGACTAGCGGCTTGGATTATGGGAACATGATCAAAGTCTGTGAACTTATCAAAGAGTTATCTTCCAATAGAATAGTATTTGTGGCGACACATGATCGTGAGTTAATGGGATTGTTGTGTACTCGGCGAATGGAAATATCAAATGAATCAATCTCTGTTTACGATCTCACGACTAAATAAGGAGACCCGTTCGGAGAAAGGAGCGCCATGAACAAAGAACCCCATACTATGCAGGTGGCAGACGCCGCTACTGCGTCCAGAGCGCCGGAAAACACGCCGGCGATGGTAAAGAAAAATCGGCAAGACAACCTACAAGGTTCATGTCCATTTCAGCAATACCAGCACAGAAACCATGAGCGATAAAATCAAGCGTATGCTCAAAAATGAAATTCAGCAGATGTGACAGACTGATAAACGAAGCCGCCTTGTGTTAAACTGATAATGGTACGCGCCAAAATTTTTAGTCAAGGAGGACACGAAAATGCTGTACACAGAAAAAGAGAAAAATGAGATTGAGCGCGTCCGTAAAGTGTTCGAGAAACACATCCAACAAATGACTGCTTATGATTTGGTTTGGTCGGACAAGATCGGCTATGTGTGGCTGGCAATATCTATCGACCCAGTCTATATTGATACCGGCAACTGGATAGAGTCCGCTGCTGGCCTTTGTTATGAGTGCTTGAATGATATAGCACTGGATGTTTTTGGAATGACCGGAAACGACCATGACTTCGAGGACGCCGATCCGCTGGAACTGGCCGAGATTAAGCGGCGCTGGAAACCCTATATCGACCAACTGCCGGAATATGCGTACCTTTGTGACGAACTGTTAAGCAGGAGCAAATAACCCATCCGTAAAAGTGTCAGGAGCTAAAATCTGCTTCTGGCACTTTTTTGTGGCTTTTTTGTGAATTTGATTAAAAAGTCCTTGACAATTTGTCTCTGGAAAGACAAGAAGCTCTATCCTCATTTCCTGCGGTGCGCGGCTTGCCCCCTTTGACATTAAGGAGCTGCGCGAGCTGATGGAAACCGACGAAATGGAGCTTGACACCATAGGCGACCGTAAGACGGCACTGTTTGTTATCATTTCCGACACCGACGATACTTTTAACTTTGTTGTGAGTATTCTCTACACACAGCTCTTCAATCTCCTTTGCGACAAGGCAGATGATGAATACGGCGGGCGGCTTCCCGTCCATGTGCGCTGCCTGTTAGACGAGTTTGCGAATATCGGGCAGATACCAAAGTTTGAAAAGCTCATTGCAACGATACGGAGCCGGGAAATATCCGCGTCAATCATCTTGCAGAGCCAGTCACAGCTAAAAGCCATTTACAAAGACAACGCCGATACCATAGTCGGCAACTGCGACACCACGCTTTTCTTGGGCGGCAAGGAGAAAACCACGCTTAAAGAAATATCGGAAATTTTAGGAAAAGAAACGATAGACAGCTTTAACACGTCCGAAACAAGGGGGCGGGAGCTTTCGCATGGGCTGAACTATCAGAAATTGGGAAAGCAGCTTATGACGGAAGATGAAATTGCAGTCATGGACGGAGGGAAATGTATCTTGCAGCTACGCGGGGTGCGCCCGTTCTTCTCTGATAAGTACGACATTACAAAGCACCCCAACTATAAATATCTTTCCGACTATGACAAGAAAAATACCTTTGATATGGAAAAGCATTTAAGGCGCAGACCCGCCCTTGTGAAGCCGGACGAAGTATTTGACTACTACGAAATCAGCGAAAGCGATTTGCAGGAGGACACCGACCATGAATAGACGTATGCAGAAAAAAAAAGGACAAGAAAATCACAGAAGCCATAAACGGGCTTGTTTTCATTGCCGAGCGACGGGAACAGCAACGGCAGGCAGCTATCCGGCAGTTTGTGAAACGGTGTGAAGCCCTGTATGAGCATGCGGCGGGAACTTTGATACGGGAGGTTATACTGCAGACAGAAAACAAAAACTGATGATATACGTCGTGAACGTTATTTTACAAAGATGATAGAAAATGCAGAAAACAGGAATTTGCAGGAACGCGGAGGGGAACAAAACGTTACCGATGATATACGTAGTATCTTTTGAATGACGAAAATTTTTCCCGGCTGAAAGATGATAAACAGAAAATACGCAGGAAAACGCTCTGCGGCAGTAACAGGAACGCAGGAGAAAGGAAAAGACAATCAATCCAGACGGAACCGGCGGTGTAGTCAAGAAATATTGTGGAAACGCAAGATTTCTGCTATAATGGGTATAAAACACTTGACGATGGAAAGAAAGGCGGGAAGCCTATGCACATTAGTTATCAGCCACTATGGAACACACTGAAAGAGCGTGGCATGAGGAAAGAGGATTTGCGGCTTGCCGCCGGTCTTACCACAAATATGATTGCCAACATGGGCAAGGGAAAGAATATCAGCATGGAAACGCTGGTTCGCATTTGTGAAGCCTTGAATTGTGGTATTATGAATGTGATTAAATTAGAACAGGACAATATCTAAAGCGATATAATTTTATATTTGATTCGATTTGCACAAAAAATTAAATTTTAATGGTGTATATTTTCTATTGTACCCAATGTAAATAAGTGCTATCATAAAATAAAACAAGTACATTTGAAACATTTTATGATTTGAGAGTGTGCTTGCAGGTTAGTAGCATATTGCCAATAACTGAATACAAAAAATGTAGGTTCTGGTCATTTTAGAAAGGAGTATTGTTTATGAAAAAATTTAGTAAAAGATTGTTTACCTCGTTGGTAGCGTTTTGTATGCTTTTTTCTGTGAGTGCGGTTCCTGCTTTTGCAGCGGAAACAACAACGGAAATAACGGATACTCAACAGCCGGTAGTCATTGGAGAATATGACGGATACTTAACCGATGTTATGATCTCCGATGGTGTCACCAAAAGAGCAGTCGCTAATGTTCGTATTAACTCTTATGCAACTTATGATGAGGATGATGGGATTCAAGTTCATGTGAAGTTGTATGTACCGTGGTATGAATCTCCAAAACCGGAGTTCACTGGTATGACTGGTACAGTTAATGTGCTTATGAACAAAAAATCCACCAATACTGCATTTGCAGAATTAGCCGACGGTGAAGAAACAATCGAAACTGATGTGGATACTGGAAGAACAGGTAATAGCGGAGATAAGGGAACGGTTTCTGTTTCTGGTGTTGCTACCGCTAATAATGCCTTGGCAGGCGGTGGAGCTTTCGCTATTTCTTACCCTGTGACACTTCCCTAATTAAATGCAAAACAGTTGTGAATTAAGGTTGGTAATAGGTAAAATGAAACGGTTATTGGCAATATGCGTATGTTTTTTTTTATGTGTAGGCTTATGTTCGTGTGATTCTTCCCAAACTCGGTCGGTATCATCATATAACTGGTCTTTAGAATTTATTACTGATTTAGATGGTAATATGTTATTCTCAGGTTCAGTGCATGATGACATACCAGTATTGGATTTGACATTGAGTTTTGAAGAAAAAAGTTTTATCTTAACAGATAACACTCATAAACAAGAATGGACAGGTACATATTCGCTTGAAAAGATTGACAATTCTTCTTCGAAACTCGGATTAACTTTTGAAAATTTAGAGGAGCCTGTTACAGGCGTATATGGAACAAGAGTTTATTCTGATGATTCAGAAAGCGCAACAATTACATTACAAACTGATGAAAATATCCTGTCTTTTGTTGGAGAAGATTCATAAATAAAAACAGCCGCTGTAGGAACAAAATCCTACAACGGCTGTTTTTTATTTCCACGGCCTGCGCCGGAAGTTCATACCAGACTGTTTTATCAGCGGGGATTTCTTGAACAGCTTTTTCAAAAGGCTTCGTTCCTCTTGTGAGAGCCGCTTGTATTTGAGCCGGAACGCCTTGCAGAAGATTTCCAGAAATTCCTGCACCCTGTCGCCGGTGATTGCATGGCCTTTCGGACTTCCTTTATCAGTTCATCGGCGGGCGTGGTATCCGGCGCACTTTCGCTGTCATTTTCGTGCGCCTTGCGTATATCATGGAGAATGACGTCCCATGTTTTGTGCGTCACATGGCAGAAAAAATCTTCTTCCTCTATCTGACAGGCTTCCAACACTTTGATTGCCCGGTCTGCCGCAGCTTCGGGGTGTTCTTCCAGTACCATAGCCCGTAAAGCAGCCAGTGAGCTGTTTGTGTCATGGAAGTGCATGGTTGCTATCCCGTCCACATAGATTTCTGCGTCTGCCAGCAATTCCTTAAATTTTTCATGGGAGATAATCTCACACAGCAGCCGGTTATTGAAGCGTTCACTTTTCAGCAGTTCCACGACTTCATCACTCAAATGTAATTCTTCTATCGGCGTGTTTTCATACTTCCGGTTGTTGGTAAGGCCGAGCAGATAGTCAACGGACACCTGATAGAAGTCTGCCAGCTTCAACAGGCTGCCGTGGTTAATTTCCTTGTATTCGTCGTTGTCGTTTTCATAACTGCCGAGGGCTGATTTTGAAATGCCGGTTTCCTGTGCCAGTTCTTCCAGATTCAAGCCCCGTTCCACCCGTAAATCTTTCAGGCGTTCCTGTACGGAAATGCGGGTTTTCATAAACACATCGCTCCTTCCTGCGGCTGGCTGCCGCTGTTATTCCTTATTATACCATATACCGTTCCGAAATCGTGGAAATTTTCGATTTTGGGGCGGTTTTCCTATTTTATGGACATACGGGAAAGGGTTCAAAAATGAGCTATGATTAAGTCAGTTCATCGATGGATTATTTCCAATCGAATGACCGGCCTGATGGGATATGCTCCCCGGCGATGTAGCGCAACGACTTGCGGCAGGGAAATGGAGGAACCTTGACCGCAGCGAGCGTACCAACGGGAACGAAACGCCGCTGTGAGATTCAGGGGCAGGAACGACAGCAGGACACCCCGGCAGAACTGATACCAAAACGCTACCCAAACACGACAAATCGGCGGGGTGTAGTCTGCCCCGTCCGTGATACTATGGGGCATTTCAAAGCGGCTCTATGGCCGTATTTTCCTTGAAAATCGCCCCGAAACATGACACCAAAAACCTTTATCCGCCTGTTCCCGTTGTTACGGCTGAAATGGGCGGATTTTCTATGATAGGAGGCACTATGCCGAGAATGAGCAAGAAACGGAAGTTGGAGCTTTCCTTCTTCCTCAATGACCGGGGGCGTGTGGCCTACAACGACCTGTGCCGGAAGTGCCAGCATAAGTGCAAGCAGAGTTTCCGGGCTGTCGTGATAGACTGCCCCCATTACCTGTCAAAACGAGCCAAGCGAAAGGAGAAAATCAGTTAAATGGAATTTGAATTTATGAGCGCAGACACGGTTCTGCCGCCTTGTATGCCGCTACCCGCCGCAATGCTTCGGCTGCCGATCAGCAGCACAGCAAAAGTCATGTATGCCCGTCTGCTGAACACCACCCTTACGGCAGGGATAGAGGATAGCAACGGCATTTTGTTTGTCCGTTTTCCTATCATGGAATTAGCGGCAGCCCTCTCCCGCAGCCCCGTCACTGTGAAGCGTTCCCTGAAAGAATTGGAGGACATCGGGCTTATCCTGCGGGTGCGCCGGGGTGTGGGAGAACCAAACCGCATTTACACGCTGCTTCCCAAAGGAGGGCTGCCATGATAAATGAGAAGCTGGAAAAGCTGAATCAGGAGATTGCCAAAGGCGAAGCCAGACTGCGGCGGGCGCAGCATGAAGAAAAAATACTGGAACACCAGGTGAAGCAGCTTACCCGGAAGGAACGGACGCACCGGCTCTGTACCAGAGGAGCTATGCTGGAAAGTTTCCTTTTAAGGCCGGAAGTGCTGACAGACGAGGATGTGATGGACATTCTGAAACAGGCATTTTCTCAAAGTGGCATGAAGGAAATAGTTGCAGAAAGCGTGAAAGGGCGGGTAGCCGGGGAATCCCTTACGGAGTAAGGGCGCAACTATACACCGGTCAAGCCGGTGCGTTGCGCCCTGCCGGGGGCTTCCTGCGGAAAGCGGATGATTTTCAGCACCGTTGCGGCTGCTTCCAATCATCACAGGGGACGCTACACTTCCCCTGCGCTGGCTGCGCCAGCTACCCCTTTGTGGACTTGCCGCCCGGGAACACCTTGCGCTGCAAGCTGTTCCCGTCCAGCAAGTTTACAATTTATCTATTCCAAAACAGGACTGCCCGTAGTATAATAAAGCTAATGACGAACACTATCTAAGGAGATGGTTTTATGTATGGATTGATTGCTTTGAATTTCATCATACCCTTTGTTATGGTTTTTGTAGGATATATCTTAAAGAAGCACCCGGTAAAAGATATGACATCCGGTAACGGATACAATACGCCTACATCTCGGAAGTCACAAGAGCATTGGGATTATGCACAAAGCATAGCACCTAATATTTTTATTGGTATTGGCAAAACATTAGGTTTGGTAGAAATCGTTTTGTGTATATCCTTACTTCTTCTTAATATTTCTACACAGACTACCGTATTTGCAGGAGTAGTTGTTGGAATTATTTTTCTGATTTTTGGATTTTATAAAACAGAAACTGGAATTACAAGTAAATTTGCGAACAAAAACTTTTAAGCTATTAGACAGCTTTCCATCATCGAGCCAACCTGACCCGAACCTTCAAAACTGAATACTAATCGCCTACCAGCGACACCACTAAGCAGGAAATCAGAAACGGTTTCCTGCTTTTCTTTTGCCCAAAATCAACCACAGGAAGGAGGAACGCTATGCCCTGTCCACACCATGATATAAAAATAATCCAGCGCAGCAACCACCAGTCAGCCGTTGCGTCTGCCGCCTACCAGAGTGGGGAACGGCTGTTTTCCGAGTACGACCAGAAGCAGAAATACTATTCCCATAAAAGCGAGATTGTCCATACAGAAATCATGCTGCCGCCCCACGCCCCACCAGCGTATGCAGACCGCAATACTTTGTGGAACGCCGCCGAAGCTATCGAGAAGCAATGGAACTCCCAGCTTGCCCGGAGAATCGTGCTTGCCATACCGAGGGAAATCCCCGGAACAGCACGCCGACCTTATCCGGGACTACTGCCGGGAGTTTTTGTTTCTAAAGGCATGATTGCCGATTTTGCCATCCACGACAAAGGGAATGGGAATCCCCACGCCCACATCCTGCTGACCATGCGGGCAATGGACGAAAACGGGAAATGGCTTCCCAAGAGCCGGAAGGTTTATGACCTTGACGAGAACGGCGAGCGTATCCGGCTCCCGTCCGGGAGCTGGAAAAGCCACAAGGAGGATACCGTGGACTGGAACGACCAGAAGTACGGAGAGATCTGGCGGCAGGGCTGGGCGGCTACCGCTAACCGCTATCTGGAAGCCAACGGACGCCCGGAGCGCCTTGACCTTCGTTCCTATGACCGGCAGGGGCTTGATAAAATCCCCACCGTCCATATGGGGCCAGCAGTCAGCCAGATGGAGAAACGAGGGATACAGACCAACATCGGCAACTTGAACCGGGACATCAAAGCCGCCAATTCCCTTATGCAATCTATCCGGCAGATGGTACGCCACCTGAAAGGCTGGATTGCAGACCTGAGGAGAAAAAAGCCGCCCTGCTGGAAGCCTTGCAGGAATCGAAGGAACCCACCCTGCCGGAGCTGCTGGGGAAATATCTGGATTTGCGCCGGGAGGAACGTACAGGCTGGACAAGCAAAGGCCAGCTTACAGGCAGCGTTGCCGATTTCAACAAGGTTATGGAAGCTATCCGCTATCTGCGGGAAAAGGAGCTGTCCACTGTGCAGAGTTTGGACGCTTATCTGGATACCGTCAGCGGGCAGGCCGTTTCCATCCGGGCAGAGATGAAGCCGAAGGAAAAGCGCATGAAAGAGATCGACACCATGCTTTCCCATATCGCCAACTTTGAAGCCCACAAGGCAGTTCATACAGAATATGCCGCCATCCGGTTTAAGAAGCCAAAGGAACAGTTTGCCGCCGCCCATCGGGGCGAGCTGGACGCATACAATGCCGCTATCCGTTATTTCAAGGTGCATTTGAAGGAGAAGAAGTACAGCATTAAAAAGCTGAATGAGGAACAGACACAGCTTGCCGGAGAAGTTGCCGGATATAAGGAACGGTTGTCCGCATTACAGGAGGATGTGAAGATTCTCCGGGATGTGCGCCACTGGCTCAATCAGGTGCTTCCGTCCGAGCAGTACCGCCAGACAGCCGAACCGGGCAAGAAACCGTCCATCCAGCAGGCAGTCAAAGGCAGGGCGCAGCGTATCCGGGAGGAACAGGGCGAGAAACGCCAGCAGCCCCGCACAGAGAAAAACAGGATATGGAACTTTAATAGGCGCTTGCTATTTTCTTTTTCGAGAATGACAGGCGCTTTTCTTATTTTCAGGAGGATTTATTTGAATGTATTTAAAGCTGTCAAGCAGTCTGTTACCACCCGGCAGGCTGCGGAGCATTTCGGAATCCGGGTGGGACGAAACGGGATGTGCGTCTGTCCCTTCCATGCAGACAAAAACCCAAGCATGAAGGTTGACCGGCGCTTTCACTGTTTCGGCTGTCAGGCAGACGGGGATGTGATTGACTTTGTTTCCCGTCTGGAAGCTGTCAGTCCGAAGGAAGCCGCCCTCATGCTGGCGCAGGAGTTCTCCATCCCCTATGAGGACAGGGAACCACCCGGCAGGAGAAAACCCAAACCCCGGCAGGAAACCCCGGAACAGCGGTTTTGCCGCATGGAGCGTTACTGCTTCCGGGTGCTGTCCGATTATTACCATCTTCTGCGCCGCTGGAAACGGGACTATGCCCCTAAGATGCCGGAAGAAGCATGGCACCCGCTCTTTGTGGAAGCCCTGCAGAAGCAGGCCCATGTGGACTATCTGCTGGATGTGCTGCTCTCCCCGGATATGGAGGAACGGGCAGCCCTTATCATCGACTGTGGAAAGGAAGTGAGCAATCTTGAAAGACGAATGGCAGAGCTTGCCGCCCAAGATACGGCAGGCCGCAGAACAGACCATACAAGAAGCAGCCCCGCCCCGGAGCATTGAGGAAGTAAAGGCCATGCTGGAAAGCACCGAGAAAGGCAGCGTCCGCAACAGTATCCGCAACTGCCTGACCGTCTTTCAGAATGACCCGCTACTTTCCGGGGCAATCGCCAAAAATCTCCTGACCGAGCGCACCGACATCATTAAGCCCATCGGCTACAACCGTACCGGCACCGCTATCACGGACACGGATATGAACTATCTGCTCCTGTATCTGGAAGAAACCTATGGGCTGACCAGCGAGAAAAAGATTGCCGCCGCCATCGGGATCGTTGCCAACGAAAACGGCTATCACCCCGTCCGGGACTACCTGAACGGCCTTTCATGGGACGGAACCGAGCGTATCCGCACCTGTCTGCACCACTTTTTAGGAGCCGACAGCGACCAGTACACCTATGAAGCCCTGCGGCTGTTTCTGCTGGGAGCCATCCACCGGGCATTTCATCCCGGCTGCAAGTTTGAGGTCATGCTCTGTCTGGTGGGCGGCCAGGGCGCCGGAAAATCCACCTTTTTCCGGCTGCTGGCCGTGAAAGACGAGTGGTTTTCCGATGACCTTCGGAAGCTGGACGATGACAATGTGTACCGCAAGCTGCAAGGCCACTGGATTATTGAGATGTCGGAGATGATCGCCACCGCCAACGCCAAGAGCATTGAGGAAATCAAGTCTTTTTTGAGCCGACAGAAGGAGGTCTATAAAATCCCATACGAAACCCACCCGGAGGACAGGCTGCGGCAATGCGTGTTCGGCGGCACTTCCAATGCCCTGGACTTCCTGCCCCTTGACCGTTCCGGCAACCGGCGCTTTCTGCCGGTCATGGTGTACCCGGAACAGGCGGAAGTTCATATTTTGGACGATGAAGCCGCTTCCAGAGCCTATCTTGCACAGGTCTGGGCAGAAGCCATGACCATTTACCGCAGCGGGGATTTTAAGCTGTCTTTCAGCCCCGAAATGGTGCGCTATCTCAAAGAACACCAGCGGGATTTCATGCCGGAGGACACCAAGGCCGGGATGATACAGGCATACCTTGACCGCTATACCGGCGGCATGGTGTGTTCCAAGCAGCTTTTCAAGGAAGCCCTGAACCACCCCTTTGACGAGCCGAAGCAATGGGAAATCCGGGAAGTCAACGACATCATGAACCATTGCGTGACGGGCTGGAATTACTTTTCCAACCCCCGTGTGTTCCCGGAATACGGCAGGCAAAAGGGCTGGGAGCGTGAAAACCCGGCAACGGACATCAGCAACGGAGCTGAAAAAATCCCGGAAGGATTTGTGGAAGTCACAGAGCAGATGGAGCTTCCTTCTGAAAAAATGCAGCCGGTTGCCGACCCTGTTGCACTCCCGTTGCCGGGCTGGTTGCCGGGAAAGCCCCGTAACTGCGGGCTTTTCCCCTTATCAGCAACCAAAGCAACAGAAAAATAAAAGAAAATAAAAATAAGAGCCAAACTGCCAGACAGAGATAGTTTTCAGGTTTTTTGAAGCCCGTTGCCGGACTTCGTTGCCGACCTTCTCCTTGTCTGGCTTATTCTATTATGGAGGATAACTGCCTATGGCAAAACGAAAACAGAGATTCATGTTACCACAGTTTTTGACGGCGAGCTGGACGCAGCGGATGTCTTTGTAAGCCTGATTGCCCAAAAGTATGGGCAGAATACCGGCAAGAGAATATCTTGTGAAAAAGCAAGATTTGGGATATAATAGAGACAAGGTTCAGAGTGACCGTGTTCCGTCTGGATTGTGCGGGTAAACGGTTATGATGAACGGATACGAATACACAGGCATGGACGCAATTCTGGCGGGCAGCTTCCGGGCGGCCATCTATTGCAGGCTTTCAAAAGACGATGACCTTGACGGGAGAGCGCCAGTATTGCCAACCAGCGGGATATGCTGGAAAGCTACTGCGAAAAGCAGGGATGGGAGGTTGTGGCAGTCTATCAGGACGATGGCTACACGGGGCTGAACATGGAGCGCCCCGACCTGAAACGGATGTTAAAAGCCATCGAGCGCAGGCAGATAAACCTTGTCATAACGAAAGATTTATCGAGGTTTGGCCGAAATTACTTGCAGACCGGCACACTGATCGAGGACTTCTTCCCCCGCCACGGCGTCCGCTATATCGCCATGAATGACGGTATCGACACCATGCGGGACAACAACGACATTGCGCCGTTCAAGAACATCCTCAACGAGATGTACAGCAAGGACATTTCCAAGAAGGTTCATTCCTCTTATCTGCTGAAAGCGCAGAAAGGCCAGTTTACCGGCTGTATCGCCCCTTTCGGGTATCAGAAAGACCCGGAGGACAAAACCATCTGCTGGTGGACGAGGAAACCGCCCCATTGTCCGGCAAAATCTTCCGCTGGGCGCTGGAAGGACACGGCCCGAACTTTATCCGGCGCAGGCTGGAAGAACAGAAGGTGCCTTGCCCTACATGGTGGAACCGGGAACGGGGCTTCCGCAATGTCCGCACTAAATGGGAAAAGAAAGACCCGGTAAACGGGCGGTATATGTGGGATTTTTCGGTAATCAAGGACATCCTGATGAATCCTGTTATACCGGGGCTATCGCTTCCCAGAAGAAGGACTACCGCTTCAAAATCGGCACCATCGGGGAAAAAAAAGCCGCAGGACTGGATTGTGGTGGAGAAAACGGCATGAGCCGATTGACCCTTTACCGCCTTGTGCTGAACAAAATCCGAATGTGCGAAGGCCGCCCTGATGGACGGGGAAGCTGTTGCCGGACGGCTTACCAACACCTGTGAAGCCGAGCAGAAAGGCCAGCGGGAAGCGTTGGAGCGTTCCCTGACGAAGCACGAGGAACGGATTGAGGTACTGGAAAAAAATGGTGCTGCGGCTCTATGAGGACATGGTTGCCGGACGTATCAGCGAAGCAAACTTCAATCTCATGCTGGATAAGA